>Ga0154839_1111_pt2 | contig 26348 bp, 29 predicted proteins | sample Rifle2008BG16ft_FD_116143 | JGI IMG/M metagenome (GOLD analysis project Ga0154839, IMG submission 116143) | Deltaproteobacteria bacterium RBG_16_47_11
CGCAATAGCTGAATCAGTCCATGCCCGTAATTTCAAGCAGGTTCTATCCGTTTTGGGAGTTCCGGGCTGGGAACCGCCAAAACCAGAAGTCAACGTTTTTAGCACCAAGGTAAATTTAAAAAGCGCCCTTGCTTTTGAAATGGCGGATATCGATCAAAGGTATCCGCAATTTGTTGAAGAAGCCAAGCCAGAAGCTCATGAGGGTGCCCTTCGAAATCTCAATTATGCCTGGGACACAGAAAAACAACATCGTGATCTTATTCAGAAGATGCAATCAGGCACCGGCATCTTCTTCGGAATTCTTGCGAAAAAGATGGAACAACCTCCTCTTAAATTTTTTATATGTCAGACATGCGGTTCCACTGTCCAAGAGCTTCCAGATCAGGTTTGCCCTATATGTGGAAGTCCTGTTTCAGTCTATCTGGAGGTGGAAAGGCAAGAGTAAAACATTTCAAATTTTTAAGATGTTAGAAGTGGTTGAATCGACTTGTCTGCGAAAGAAGGTACAGACCGGGGTGCCGACGGCGTGAACTGGTACGGAAGGTCAGCGCTGGTTCTTGAATCGTAATTCTCTCTTTCGATACGAAATCAATAACCCCTCACATAGACTAATTCTCACTCTTTGTCTTTGTAGGTGGAGTCCGCAAGCGATTTTCCGAGGACGTCTTCCAAAAATATTCAAAAGGGTGTATATTACAACCGTAAATAAATGGCGAAGCCATTCCTAGCTTGATTGAATTATTCCTTGCTAAATTAAGCTGATTCGATACAGTAATAGGAGGGGATTATTAAATTGGAAAGCTCCGGCAGGCGGCACTTACCTTAACCATACTTTCGTTCGAAAATATTTCAATAGTATTGTAGCCGCCTGAAATTAAGAAATCAACAAGAGCAGAACATATAAGAATCAAAAGAATCGGGGGGGACAAGGACTTGACAAAAGAACTGATTGATGATAAATAACAAATTGAAATAAGGATTCACCCGAAAAGTCTGTAAGCGAAGAGATTCTGAGCAACAAAGAATGTTAAATCTTAAATCCTCTTCCAACTTCATTTGCTTATTTTGGGGTTTCGATATCTCCCCTCCTTCAAGCCTTTTGTCCTAAAGCGACTTTTCTTCTTTCCACTAAAGTGACCGAATAATTAGCGAAAGCCAATTGATTTTCAACTACGTCAGGGAACGGTTTCGACTTTCAGGCAGGAGAGAGTCGAATTGCAGAGGGGGAAATGGCATTGTCTCAAAAGGAGAGCGAAGGCATCATGAAGGGATTCAATTTTCAGCCAGAAGATGACCTACAAAAGGCTATCCTTGAAATTACAGCATCTTATCAGGCGATTATGGCCACAGACATCTGGTTTGAACTGGGTGAAGATGAGCAATTCCAGAGCGCCGTCTCCCGTTCGGAGGTGAACGAAGCTTTACCTCGATTGGAAGGGAGAAAATTGATCCGCAAGGGAAAGGATGAAAAATGGAGACTTGCCTGAAAAAAGAGAGAATTTCAAAAAACTTAAAGGAGGGCAGAGATGGGAGAAAAAAGCAGTTTTCCTTACCGGAAGTACGATAGAAAGCTCCACCCCTATATCGTGAAACAGATTTTGGAAGATCATCAGATGACCGATATGATGAAAGAGGTGCTGATTCAGGAAGGTAAGCCGTGTCCCTTCTGTCACAGGAAATTAGGTGAAAAGAAGGAAAAATGGACTTGGGAATAGCTTTTTTCCACTCGGAACAACCCGGAACAAGAGTTGAAAAAAGAAATGATTGATGGCAAAAAAACAAATTCAAATAAGGATTCACCCGAAAAGTCTTTAAGCGAAAAGATTCTAACGGACAAAGATAAAATGGTAAATCTTCAACCCCCTTCTAAGTTCATTGCCATGTATTGGGGTTTCGATCTTTCCCCCCCCCACTTCATTTAACTGAATTATTCATCTAAATAATTCAGTTCATCAAAAAGCGACAAAACTAAAGTATCCAAATACATTGGATAGGTCCTTTATTCAACGTCATATTACTGCAGAGTTGATCATCCGGTAGGAAAAGAATGAAGAAGGCCACAGACAAATTAAATGTCGATAGGAATCGCCATTCACTTTTTCTCCTGACTCTAATGGCATTACTTCTCCTAATTAGTTTCCAGACCGAGGCGTCTTCCCAGGGGAAGACCCTCAATTGGTCTCGCGTAGCCGAGTTAAAACCCGAGTTAAAAGTTCTGGTTCTCATTGAATCAGAGCGCGCACTATCACTCGAGGATCTTGCCATCCTTGGAGGGCTGGGATTGGTTTCTGGTGACCGCGATCCTGCACTTTTGCTCGGACTTCGACGAGCTATTTTTTCCACAAGGCTCAAGAGCTGGATGAATAGGCCGGCCCTGCCCGACCATATGAAAGGGAAGTTGCTGGATCGGTTCATCATGAGCGGAATCTATCGTATAGGAGTCAGAGTCGAGAAGGAAGGATACCTGGGCCCTTTGGTGTTTGAGGTTACAACTCCGAGAGAAAGTTTCGGAAGACGATTGTTATATTCCGAGAATATCATTCGGCCGCAAGCCTCAAACGAACCCTACACTGATCCTGCGGGTAATCGGTGGTTACGCGTTGATTATCCAGAAGTCAGGCACGGACAGACAATAAAATTGTTCTTTGCCTTTAGATACCTGGTCGATATGTCCGCATTGCTTGACCATGACCTCATGCTGGTGGACCAGCTTCAAAACGCTCCCATCCCTGAAGAGATCCGTCCTTTCCTGAACTCTGGATATAAGATCGATGCAAGATTGCCCCAGGCTGTTGCCTGGGCGACACAAGGAAAATCGGGTTTTCCCAATGTGCGATCGGAATATCGCCGCCTGAAAAAATTCCTTAAGGATACAGTGGCCTACGACAAGAAAAAAAGAGATCAGTACTTCGGCGGTAAGGCAATTTACCACGACCTGGACGAGATGTATCAAGATGTAGAGGTAACCCTATCACGCCGCTTGGGCGCTTGCCCTGATACAACTCTTTTGGAATGTGCTTTCCTGAGGGCAAGGGGCATACCATGCCGTATAGCGGGGCGTTTTGGTCACTTCTTTTCTATAGTGTACGTCCCTGGGAAGGGCTGGATGTCTACCTCAGTAACCCCGACAGGAATCCCGTTATTCATTGCCCCCGGGCCTGATCATATTCCTTACCAGAAGTGGAGGCCTGGTATACCGTTGAAGACACTCCTCTTAGATGTTCAAATTCGAATAGAAGCTCCGGAGCACTAAAATGGTAATGAATCATTTGACGTTTGCTCCTTACAATTCCCATCGGGACGGTGATGTGGGTGAGCTCTTTCGTGATTACAAGCATAAAGATCATCAGTTGAAGGTCATGGGGGTTTCAAAAGAGCGAATGGTAAAATATCTCGAAAAAAGTCTTCCCAGACCCAACATGCAAAGCATCTGTCTGAGAGAGAAGGGACGACTGGTAGGACTGATAGCTCTCCAATCGCTACCTTGGATGAGCGAGCATTTTGGTCTGCAAATATTTGCCGTACCCCACCTTTTGGCTAGATCTTCGGGTCCGCTGGTCCACGCACGCCTTTTGAGATATGTGATCGAGGAGCTTCAAGATGTGGATTTTCTTGATTGCAGGGTGGCCGTTGACGATATATATTCAGCCCACGCTTTGGAAATCTGCGACTTCCGCTATGTAGGTACTGAGATCTATATGGGGCAGATTCTAAAGTCCACTTGCCCTCCCGAATCCCATCCAGATTACGAAATCAGACCCTGCACTCCTCAAGAACGGGACCAGGTCGTACAAATAGCCGGGGAAACGCATATTCACAATCGGTTTGCGAACGATCCAATCATTCATGAAAATGCTACTAAATCATTATATGAACGCCTGGTAACAAACTGTTTTGAAGATAGTAAGTTCAATGTGCTAGTCGCCCATTCGCAGGGCGAGGTGCATGGGTTTATCATCACTAAGATGAACCAGGCCTTCGGTCGAGAGGTAGGCCAATTATCCGGCAGTCTGGACTTCATAGGCGTCCGTCCCGAAGCACGAAACAGAGGGCTTGGGGTTATGCTCAATCGATGGGCGCTATATCATCTTGCAGAGAAAAACGCAGTCTTTGCTGCGGTTAAAACTTTGGCAAGCAATTATGCAGCCTTGGCAACGTGTTTTCGCACGGGTTTTAGTATAACCTCTACGAGTCTTCATTTTCACAAATGGATTCGGCGCCCAGCCGTAGACCATAGGTTATTACAGCATATTCACGCGAAGCAGAGTTGTGCTAAAAGCTTTTGGCCATAGGGTTTCTCTAAAGAACCACGATTAAACTATGTTAGGAGGTGATAAAGATGGTATCAACAGAGAAGAATAAGGCCATGGTCCGTCGTTTCTGGGAGGAGGTTTTTAACGAGAGGAAATTATCTCTAATCGACGAGCTTTTCACTACCGATTGGGTCTACCATGGGGTTGGCGGTCTTAAGGTATATGGCCCGGAGGGCCTCAAACAATTCCTCACTGAGTACCACAACGCCTTTCCAGACATGCAAGTGAAGGTTGAGAATTTGATCGCCGAAGGGGACAAGGTGGTGAGCCATGTGACAAGCCGTGGAACACATAAAGGTGAGTTGATGGGAATAGCTCCAACTGGCAAGCAGGTAACAGTGCCAGTGATCTGCATCAGCCGTTTTGTAGATCACAAAATCGGTGAGGACTGGGAGATTATTGACCTGTTTGGCATGCTGCAACAACTCGATGTGATCCCGTCACCTGGACAGAAGTAACGCAAGTTGAACCTTGAACTCGGCAGGGCTGGCCCTGAACGTCCGCGACCGGAGTCAAGAAGACTAAAGGATTGTCAAAATCCGGTTGACTGCAAAAGGAAGGAGGCTGGTCGAAAGAACCCCCAATCCGATTCAGGGAAAGATGTTCGAAATAAGAAGTTTGAAAAAGGAAGTGTGGGATTCAACTTATGCCTCCCTGAAGAAGGCGGTGGGAATCATGGAGTTCGAAAACGTGAAGGTCACATTCTTTTTTGATCAGGAGTAAGTCGCTCCACAAAGGAGAAGCCAAATGAGAAAATTGACTATTTGGGTCTTCATACACTTTTTACTAATCTATGTTCTAGGATGTAATCCCGTTAAGGAGATCAGAGAGGCAAGGGATGCTGCAGAAAAGGCAAATAGGGAAACGAAAACGCTTATGGAGAATGTAGGGGGATATGCGGAACATTATTTTCCCTGTTATTAGAGATTTCTCTTTTGTTGGTCACAATCTTTGCGGAGAAACGATCGGGCAAAAGAGTATGTTCATCGGTTTCTGATCATCCATAACTTCATTAAAGAGCTCCATCGTCGTTACCAACAGGAGGGCATTGAGATTCCGTTTCCTATCCGGACGGTGTATAGGAAAGATGGGGTTACCAAAAGCTAAAAAACTGTGATAGGTAGAATCACTAGGGGGAAAAGTGGATCAAAAAGTATTGGTCGCCGTTTTTTATAACGAGATGTTCAAATCTCAAAACTCTCGAGATACTGACCTTCAAACGATGCCGTTAAATTTCAAACCCCGCTTTGATATAGAAGAAACCGATACAGAAGAGGAGTTATCCCATATTGTGAATGCCCTTAAGGGGCAAGGGTTTGATACCTTCAGAAATAATATTCAAGGCCGTTTTGAAAATTTAGTGGATGTGTTAAGGGAAAGAAGACCGGATGTTGTTTTTAACCTGGTAGAGTCATTTCCCGATTCCCCTTTGCAGGAGATGATGGCTGCCGGAATATGTGAAATGTTCGGTATTCCATATACGGGGTCAACTCCTCTTACCTTAGGGATTTGTCAAAGGAAGGGGTTGACCAAACAAATTCTTCTTGGCAATGGAATTCTTACTCCCCGTTTCAAATTGATTACGGATCAAAAGTCTTTATTCCAACGCAAGCTTCATTATCCCTTAATCGTAAAACCTGGACGTGAAGATGGGAGCAACGGTATTGAAAATGATTCTGTTGTTTTTGACCTCAAAAAATTGAAGGAAAGGGTGGAGAATGTCTTGGATGAATTTCATCCTCCGGTGATTGTCGAGGAGTTTATTGAAGGACGTGAATTGAACGTCTCCATTTTGGGATCGGAAGAATTGTTGGTTTTGCCGATTTCAGAGATCGATTTCTCTGAAACGCCCGATTCTTTTAACCATATTCTAACCTATCATGCCAAATGGGAACCGCGAAGCGAGGTCTATCACAAAACCATTCCTGTTTGTCCTGCCCATCTCACAAAAACAGTTGAGAAGCACGTTAAAGATGTCGCCCTGAAGGCGTATAAGATTATGGGTTGCCGGGATTATGCCCGGATAGACATCAGGCTGGACAGGGGAAATAACCCTTTCGTCCTGGAAGTGAATCCCAATCCCTATCTCTCAGAGGGAGTGGGGTTTATACGTTCTGCTGAGGCGCATGGCGTTTCCTTCAGTCAGACACTCAGAATGATTGTAGAATTTGCATTGAGAAGGTCTAAAAATAAGACTCCTCTCCAAAAAGTGATCATGAAAAATAGGACATGTTTAAAGGCAAATCGGCACAAGAGTGATAGATGGCCGCAATGAAGTAATCCGCATTGCGAAATCCAAAAGAGCGATAACTGACCAACAGGATTTTTTATCTAGTGGAAAAGACCAGTTATCCTCGGCATTACCACCCTTTCAGTAATCATCAACTTCCCGAAATAGGTCGATGTGAAGAGTCGTAACCTTCAAATTCCTTTCCCCTATTTGTGACCACAAAACCAATTCATGCTCACCCTTTAGGAGTCACCATCGCCATCACACACACAATGGGTGACGGCAGAGGTCTGCGTGTTTTTTGGGGGCTACTTACAAAGGAGGGGAGGGGGCCTTTCGCCCCTCTCCCCCTAACTTTTCTTTTCCACCATTTTCTCACTCTTAATTGAAAAAATAGGGTAAAATGAGGTAAGTGGTATTACTGGTTTAGCGAGTCTTTTTTGGTAAGTTACTGTAATTATTAAAAGCCGGTTGCATATTCGTAATCACTAGGTCGGGGGTTCAAATCCCTTCGCCGGCTCCAGAATTTCAGACCGCACCAAAAGGCAATATCACGTCGCCTTACCGGTCGGCATCATATGTTCAGGCATTTTTACGGCTACTACCTCACCTCTCGCGCATATCTCCCCATCCGCTGATACCGTAGCGCTGACCACAACTTTACGTTCTTTGATCTCTTTTATCTTCCCACGGACTTCGAGAGGCACTCCCAGTGGCGTAGGGCGCATATATTCTACATGAAGCGACGCCGTAACAAAGCGCACAGGTGGCTCCGTACCCATCTTGCGGCCTTCAGCGAGATATGTTGCTGCTGCAGCTGTCCCGGTGCCGTGACAGTCGATGATTGAAGCAATCAGGCCACCGTAGACATAGCCTGGAATCGCAATATGATAGGGGCGGGGGTTAAAAATGGCGACCGTCTCTTCCCCATCCCAGCAGCTCTTCAGTTTTAGACCTTGCTCATTGAGCCGGCCGCAACCGTAGCAATAATTTAATTCATCTGGGTAGTAGTCTTGGAATGCTTTCTCGTCCATAGAGATACCTCTCCTCTTCCCCGTCCATTAACGAAAGTCAACGATATTGCCTGAGTGAAACAGAGGCAAAGTCCGCTCGATCGAATGATTGAGCAGTTTGCGTTTATTCAGCCCATGATATATCAGGCAGCTTATTTAACCGTTCGATGAACCTCTTTTTGTTGAATGGTTTTTTGCTTTTTAACATATCCAATATTTCTGCCATCATAACTACCCCGATGTATTTCATGACTTCTTCATGGCTGTTCATCTCTTTCATAAGTCTATTATATGTCTGTTTGGTATCAGGAGGATCATTGCTTTTGATTTGATTGTTTATTGCTTCAAATACTGCCTCTCCTGCCAAATTTAGATCCTTTGAGGACATTTTTATTTCCTTTCACATTGATTTCATGTTTGCCTATTAAATAGATGAGATTTTTTTCTGCCGGTATTAAATATATCATAATTCAAGTGCAGGGTCTTTAAAAGAACTTTAACAAATTTATCCCCCCATCCCCTTCTTCCCTCCCTGCGTACGGCCCGAGTCCCGTCCTGGGGCGTGCAATAGGGAGGGGGATAATGGCAGCAATTCAGGATTTTTGTGAAAATTGTTTCCACTCTTGATCCTGAATAAACTTTCTATTTTCTTAAAAAACGTTTTAATTCTACTGACTTATTATCATGGGTAAGGTCTGGCACTAAAATTGCTTTTTTACTAAAGAAAAAATTTGAGTGGAGGATTACAGAATGTTAGCTTATGAATACTACTGGCGTGACGAAATAAAAGGATTTGAATTGATTGGTGTATTACCAGAAAGAAGAAAAGACTCGAACAGAGTTACCCAGGAATCTATCCTTGGATTTGCGAAAAAGTTCTGGGGCAATAATATGGATAATGGCAACATCCTTTTCATTCGTGTTAATGTTGATAAAAAGACAGGGGAAATTTCACGCCCTAAGCCTCCTTTGGGATTTGACTTCGAGGACTAAAAATCAAAAATAGAGTGGTAGGGAGCAGGCCCAAGGGACTACCTCCTGGTTTCGCTGGGCTCCCCCCGAATCCGCTCAAAGGTCTCGGCCCCTTCCTTCGATGAAAAAAAGGCGCCACATTTGGGGCACCGGATGACTAGGCCTTTCGATGTCTTCTCAGTAGTCCATGAGCACCCAAAACAAAATAAAGACAGGATTGCCAGTAAGGCAAAGATCATCACCCATTTAAGCATAGGAACAACTTCCCCCTTTTTATCCTATTTCATTCTTTCCTATTATGCTAAGAATCCATGGATGAATCAACAGTTCTGAAAAATTATCCCAAACATCGTTGCAGTATATCATAAAATTCTTGGCATTTTGCGAATCTCATTGAATCAAAGATCTCCAGTTGACACGCCCCTCTTTTTTCTTTATCTTTTGTCTAAAGCGAATGACGAAATAAAAATGGAATAATCCTGAAGGTGAGGATGCATTAAAGATTTTAGGACTGTCTATATGGACGGGAGGAATGTTATAATAAAAAAGTATATCAAGATATCTGTTCTTGGATTCAGCCTGATCGGCTTTCTTCTTTGGATCCCTTCGTGTGCCGTCAATCCCGTGAGCGGTAAACAAGAACTCATGCTTCTTAGCGAGTCCAAAGAGATCGATCTCGGCCGTCAAACAGATGCTGAGGTTATTAAGGAGTACGGTGTTCTTGAAGACCCCAAGTTGACGGCCTATCTCAATGATTTCTGCCAGCGGTTGGGGAAGGTGTCCCACCGACCACAGCTGAGCTACCGTTTCAAAATCGTTGATGCCTCCGTGGTCAACGCCTTTGCTGTGCCTGGCGGTTATGTCTACTTCAGCCGAGGAATCCTAGCCACTTTGAACAGCGAAGCGGAGCTGGCGGGGGTCATGGGACACGAGATCGGTCACATCGCAGCCCGCCATTCGGCTAAGCAATATAGGCGGGCCCAACTTGCCCAGGTGGGATTGGGAGTGGGGGCAGTTTTTATTGATTCTCCCGTCTTGTCGGGATTGGCTCAGTGGGGAGCGGGAATGCTGTTTCTGCGATTCAGCAGGGATAACGAGAGAGAGGCGGATGATTTAGGAGTAGAGTATGCAAGCAAAGCGGGCTATGATTCGGCACAATTGGACAGTTTTTTTGAGACCCTTGAACGGATGAACCCTGGTTCGGATCGAAGTGGCCTGCCAGGCTGGTTTTCCACCCATCCCAGCCCACAAGACCGAGTTCAAGTGGTCAGGGTTCGAGCAAAAGAATGGCAGGAGAAACTGGGATTAAGAGATTCGAAAATCAACCGTGAACCCTACCTCAGGAGGATCGACGGCCTCCTATTCGGGGACGATCCGGGACAAGGATATGTCGATGGGAATATCTTCTACCATCCGGGATTGCGTTTTCAGTTCCCTGTCCCGACGAAATGGAAACTGAGTAATAAGCCATCACAGGTGCAGATGGTCAGCGAGGGGGAGGATGCGGTCATTTTGCTTTCTCCCACATCAAGTTCCTCATCCAGAGAGGCGGCCACGGAATTTATCACCAAGACGGGGGCTTCTGTGATCAGGTCTGATGGGATTCAGGTGAATGGTCTCTCTTCACAACGAGTTACCTCAGAGATTCGAACTCAGAAGGCAGTATACTGGTTAATGTCCTACTTCATTGAAAAAGGAAAGAATGTCTTTGTCTTTCATGGGCTGACCTCTGTCGAACGGTTTCAAAATTATGGACCTCTCTTCGAAAATACCATGCATCAATTCAGGGAGCTTTCGGATCCAAGGAGGATTGACGTCAAACCTGACCGTATTCGCATCCGTGCTACTAGGAGTTCTGATACCTTGGAAAACGCTCTCCGATCGTTGAATGTCCCAAATGAAAAACTGGAAGAGATGGTTCTGCTTAACGGAGGAAATCTTAACCAAGTCATTCCAGCGAACACCCTGATCAAGGTGGTAGAAAAGGGAAGTTAAAGATCTTGCCAGAAAAATTCGATGGAAATTCGTCCATTATTTGAAAAAGATAGGGCCAAGCTGCTTTCAATTCTGATCAAGACCCGTGCCTTCACTTCTGCCGAGATTGACGTAGCCATGGAGTTGATTGACATCGTGCTGAAGGATCACATCCAAGAGGATTATCAGATTGATTGCATGGTAGATGATCAGGGTCTGGCCATCGGTTATATCTGCTATGGTCCAACTCCCATGACCCAGGGAACTTTCGACCTCTACTGGATCGCCGTGGATCCTGATTTCCAGGAACAGGGGGTAGGTTCAAAACTCTTAGGTTTTCTGGAGGAAGGGGTGAAGACAAGGGGCGGGCGGATGATTCTTGCGGATGCTTCGACGGTCCCGCATTACGAAAAAACCCAAAAATTTTATGTGAAGAATGAATTTCAAGAGGTCGCGAGAATCCCGGATTATTATCATCCCGGTAATGATCGGATTACTTTCTGCAGAAGACTGACCTAAAGAATTGGAGAGGAAGATGGAAAAGAGAAGAATTGGAGTCCTGACGGGCGGCGGGGATTGCGCTGGGCTAAATTCAGCGATTAAATGGGTGGTGAAAACGGCGTTGGATGACCGGCTCCGGAAGACCCGGAAGATCGAATATGAGGTCGTTGGGATCCGGGATGGGTGGAAAGGTCTTGTTTTGCCAAGTGGAGACGGTGATGATCCGACTCCAAGGGTTAGCAACTTGACAGAAGAGATGGTCAGGACTTGGGATCGATATGGGGGAACCATGCTCGGAACTTCGCGAACCAATCCCTACGATCCGAAGAACGATCGATCCAGGATCGTCCTCGAGAATATGGATAAGTATCATCTGGATCATTTAGTGGCGATTGGAGGAGAGGATACCCTTGGAGTGGCTCACAGGCTTCATCTGGAAGGGATAAAAGTGGTGGGCATTCCTAAGACCATCGACAAAGACCTTTCTGGGACGGATTACACCCTGGGATTTGAGACCGCTGTGAATGTGATCACGGAGGAAATAGATCGTCTCAGGACGACTGCAGGTTCTCACCGAAGGATCTTTATCGTGGAGACGATGGGAAGACATGCGGGTTGGCTGGCCCTGGAAGGAGGGGAGTCGAGCGGGGCCTATATCATTCTGATTCCAGAGTACCATTTTGAGATGGAGAAGGTCAGTGAGTTGGTCATGGAGGGAAGGAAAAAAGGAGCCCGGTACGAAATTGTTGTCGTGGCCGAAGGGGCAAAACCCGCCGGATACTCTGAGATTGTAAAAGAAGATGGCATCGATAGCTTCGGGCATAAGACTTTAGGAGGGATTGGAGAATTCCTTGCGAAGTGGATTTCCCATGGGACGAAAATCGAGACGCGAAGCCTTACACTCAGCCACTTGCAACGTGGAGGGGTTCCTTGCGCTTATGATCGTCGAATGGGAAGATACTTTGGAATTGCAGCTGTGGACCTGATCGTAAAAGAAGATTTTGGAAAGATGGTAAGCTATCGGAATGGACGGATCACCTCTGTTCCGTTGAGAGAGGCCGTTAGCAAATTGAACTTGGTGAATGTTCAAACCGAGTATGATACAGAACGTTATAATGGAAGAAGAAGCATTCTAGGAACTTAAATTGCGGATTGCGGAACGCGGAATTCGGAGTGAATTCTAGTCAAAGATATTTGAAATTATTCTACTCTGGATTCCCCTTTTCACGGGAATGACATTATGTTGGTTGCCTTGTCATTCCTGCGGAAGCAGGAATCCAGGCCAAGCTAAACGAAAATGTTAGAGATAAATTCTCAGGCTTCCATGTGTAAGCGACTAATACACTAAGCGACTAAAATCTCTTCCATTCCGCAATCCGCATTCATAGAAGTCTCTGGTGTTCTTTCTTGATGCAACGGTCCATGACCACCTTTAATCCGGCTTTCTTAGCTTTTTCCCCCGCCTCTTTGTGAATGACCCCCTCCTGCATCCATACCACTTTGGCTCCACGCTGGATGGCCTCTTCCACAATAGGCGGGACATCTTCTGATCTTCGGAAGATATCGACCACGTCCACTCCGATCTCTTCAGGAATCTCGGTAAGACTATGATAGACCTTTTCTCCCAGAATCTCTTCTCCATCGGGTCGGACCGGAATGATCCGATACCCCTTCGACTTCAGATAGGATGCCACGATATAGCTGGGACGGTCCCCTTTTGGAGAAATTCCTACCACGGCGACTGTCTTAAGATTTGACAATATTATTTTTATATCCTCTTCTATCATCGTTCTCTCCTCACCCCCCCCATCACCGGGGGATCGAAACGAATAGGGTCTTTATCGTTTGTAGGCGACAAAACCCGCTGCGGGAATCGTTAATCATAATAACCTGACGGGGCAGGAGGATCGCCAGAAGACCTTTCGGGGACCGGGTTCCCTGAAGAAGAGCTTTCCTTTTCACGATCCTCTTTCTCCCGGGGAACGGAGCTATCGATAAATGCCTCCGTGATCGTTTCAGTAGAATCGCTGTTGGTGGGTAGCCCTGTCTCGATATTCACTTTGATGAACGTAATCCCTTGAGGGGGCTTGGGGGTTTCGATAGGAGTATTTTTTAAAGCCTGGTTCATAAAAGAAATCCAGATGGGGAGAGCTGCCCGTGCCCCGGTCTCTTTTTTTCCCAAGGAAGTCTTATCATCAAACCCCACCCAGACTCCTGCGAGGAGAGAGGGAGAGTAACCAATGAACCAAGCATCGGAATAATCGCTAGAGGTTCCCGTTTTCCCGGCGACCGGTCTTCCGAGAACCATTGCTCTCTGGCCCGTCCCATGTTGGACCACTCCCTGGAGGAGATGGGTCATGATAAACGCATTTTGCGGAGAGAGCACCCGCTCCTTTAAAGCGGGCGAAGGAGTTCTCGGCATTTCCTCCTCTTCTTCTTTTTCCTCCATCTCAATGTAAGGAGTGTCTTCCTCAAGGACTTCACCCTTCATGGTGACGATCTTTTTGATGAAAATGGGTTTGATCCGTTCCCCTCCATTTGCAAAGACAGCAAAGGCAGAGGCCAATTCCATCATGGAAACCCCCGACGTGCCCAAGGCAATGGAAAGATCCCTTTTGATGGAGGATTCAATCCCCAATCTTTTCATGAATTGGAGGGCGTAACCGACGCCGATGTCTTCAAGGATTTTGACGGTGACGACATTTCTGGAATGAGCCAAGGCGTTCCGGAAAGTGATGGGCCCCATGAAATCTTCGTCATAATTCTTTGGAGCCCAATAGGTTCCTCCATCGGGATCTGAATACTCGACCGGAGAATCCATGATGATGGTGGAGGGGGTATAGCCCTTCTCCAGAGCGGCTGCATAGATCATGGGTTTGAAGGCGGAACCGGGTTGCCTTCGAGAAGAAATCGCACGGTTAAATTGGCTCTCACTGAAATCACGGCCCCCCACCATGGCCCTGACATATCCGGTTTTGGGATCGAGACAGAGCAAGGCACCCTGAACGAGAGGTTCTTGTTCTAAGCTGAGAAGAAGGGCCTGTTCTTTTTTAGAAGATTCTTTCACACGAACATGGATGACATCTCCTGGTTTGAGAAGATCCCCAGGGGTTTTCACTTTTTGTGGTTTGTAGGTCGGTGTGGGTTTGATATTGAGGGCCCAAGACATTTCGGCGAAGGGGAGAATTCCTTTTCGATCCTCGACCCAGGCGGTGTATGACTTTTTTGAATCCTCTTTAGAGAGGATCACCCCTTCGAAGATTTCTTTTTGGGGAAGGGGGGGTGCGACTCCTTTCTTTTTATTGGGAAGTTCCTTCGCCTCGTTGGGAGAAAGGGTCTGGAGAGGGCCCCGGAATCCCTCTCTCTTATCCAGTTCCCTTAACCCCGCCTCCACAGACCTTTGAGCGTTTCTCTGGAGGGAGAGATCAAGGGTCGTGTAAATCCTCAGTCCCTCCTGATACAGTTTTTCCTTTCCATGCTTCCTCTCCACTTGGTGTCGAATGAACTCGGTGAAGTAGGGAGCTTTGCTGAAATAGGCGCTTTCCCTCGATTGAATCTTAAGAGGAATCTGAAGGGTCTTTTCCTTCTGCTCTTGGGAGACGAAGCCCAATTCAGCCATGCGGGTGAGAACGTAAGCCTGTCGGTCTTTAGCCCTTTTTAGATTGTTGACCGGCGAATAACGGCTGGGGGCCTTTACCAGACCAGCCATCATAGCCATCTCGGCCAAGTTGAGTTGTTCCACCCGCTTATTGAAGTAACTATCTGCGGCAGCCTCCACGCCATAGGCCCCGTTTCCCAAATAAATGTTATTGAGGTAAAGGCCGAGGATTTCCTCTTTGGTTAAATTCTGCTCCAAGCCAAAGGCATAGGCGACCTCCTTCAATTTTCGGGTTAAACTTCTCTTTGGCGTGAGGAAGAAAGTCTTGGTCACCTGCTGAGTGATTGTGCTTCCTCCCTGTACAATTCTTCCAGCGAGGAAGTTTTTGAACATGGCACGGAGTATTCCTTTGTAATCGACCCCCTTGTGCTGGAAAAAATCTGCGTCCTCTGCGGCGATGAAAGCGTTGACCAACTGTTTAGGAATCCGTTCATAGGAGATGGGGATCCGGTTGTCCATCAAAAATTTTCCGATCACTTCGTCTTCTTCGGAGTAGATGATGGAGTAGGCATTGAGATTTCGTTCCTTCAGGGGTGCAAAATCAGGCAGGCGATGGGAGTAATAGAAAAAGAGCAAACCTCCAAAGAGGAAGAGTAAAAGGACAGAGAGGATAAAGGAGTAAATGACATAAAACGCCCATCTCCTTTTTCCTCTCTTTTGAATATGATTTTGTTCTTCCATGAGGAGTAAGAATGAACCAAAAAAGGGAAAACCCTTTTTTACAGGGTCCTCCCTTTTTTATGAATTCATCATCGTGCGCCTATTTTTTCTTCTTCTTTGGAATTTTGGCACTTAGGTCCTCTACCTGTTTTTTTAAGGTTTCAATCTCTGCCTTCAAATTATTGATGGTCGCATCCTTCTCCGCCGCTGCCTTCTGGACATCCTCCTTCAACTTCTGAGCATCCAGCTTCAATTTGTCGGTTTCCGATTTGAGATTGGTATTTTCGGTTTTTAGCTTCTCATTTTCAGCTTTGATGTCGGCTCCACATCCCGTCAAGACTGTCAGAAACATTCCAATCAAGAGTAATGATAGAATAACAGAAACAGCCTTCTTCATCTTTTCCTCACCTCCTTTTCTAAAATGTAATCAGCTCTTCTCTTTGAATTATAGAAACCTGCGCTGAAAAAATCAAATAATTTTTTGAACTTGACAACCATTTCAATTTATAGTGATATTTTAGAAAATTTATTCAAACTGAAAACTTTCTTCCTTTTCCTTTCATCCCTTGGATCGTCACAAGAAGAGGAGGGGCGGGATAGGTGATTCACCTTCAACTCTTATCCTTAAGAAATGGAACAAAAACTGGTCTCCCGTTGTCTATAGAACCAGGAGAAGAATAGGTTTTTGATGAAGACTTCTCCCAAGATTCAAAAAGAGGTAATCGAAAACTGCAAGGCAGGGGACGAAAGGGCCTTTACAGAGATTGTTCTGCAGCGCCAGAAAAAGGTGTTCAACATCGCTTACAGAATGTTGGGCAATTCGGAAGAGGCAAGGGATCTGGCCCAGGAAGTCTTTATCTCCGTTTTTGAGTCGATCAAAGATCTGAAGGAGGAGATCAAGTTCGATGCCTGGCTCACACAGATTACGTTAAACCACTGTCGGAATCGATGGAAATATTTAAAGCGAAGGCAGTATTTCAGTTCTGATTCACTGGACGATCCCATCGAGACAGAAGACGGAAGTGTGCCAAGAGCCATTTATGATCCTTCTGATAATCCTGAAATCCTACTTGAAAAGAAGATGATCCAACAATTGATTCAGAGAGGGCTTCTGAAGCTGAAAGAGGATCAGAGGGAATTGCTTGTGCTGAGAGACCTCCAGGGATATTCTTATGAAGAGATGGGTGAAACCCTTGGCCTTCCCGAGGGGACGATCAAATCGAAACTCCACAGGGCAAGAATGGATCTGAAAGAGGTATTAGAGAGGTCCACTCATTAGAGAAAGGAGGAGGGTCTATGGATTGTGAAAAGGTGCGAGCTTGGTTTTCCTCCTTGTGGGAAAAGGAGTTGTCACCCTTTGAGGAGAAGACCTTCAGGGAGCATCTTTCTTCGTGCCCAGAGTGCCGGAGGGAATATGAACAATTTGAGAAGACGATACGATGGCTTCACTCTGTCGGAGAAGTAGAGGTGCCAGAAGGATTTCTCCCCGAACTTTATAAAAAGATAGAAGAGAAAAAAGGGGCCATCCCGGGCGAGAAGTCCAGAGGAAGGTGGTTCCACTTCCCGCTCTCCTTTAAACTTCCGGTCCAAGCGGCGGCCATGGTGGCCATCGTTTTCTTAGTGCTCTTTCTCACGAAGATGATGCCGATGGAGGGGGATCGCCCGAAAGAGGCCAAACAAACATCTTCCCCTCTTTCTGTGGAGAAAAAGGCTGAACAAGTATTGACTCCAAAAGAGATGGAGAAAGAGAGAAGAGCCTTGGAAACATCTGCCGAGACACCTCACCCAAAGGATTTTGAACAGGCGAAAGCCCCTGTCTTAGGAGAGAAGAAATTGGAAACCGATGCTCCACGGGTAATGGCGGGGGGGGAAAAGGCGGAGGCACCTTCTCCACAGACTCCGGTGTCGACGACTCAGGCCATTGATTCGAGGGAGGCAGGGGGGGTGAAAACCCCATCGTCAGCGCCGGGAGAAATTGAGAAAGGATTGGTCGCCAAGGAGAAGTCTGTGGTGGCTTCGAAACCTCCTCAAGAAATCGTCTTGAGAATCTCCGATCGGAAGAAGGGGATCTCCCAACTTCACGAACTGGTCAAACAATTCGGAGGAGAAATGGTTACTGCAGAGGGGGATAGATTCCTAGCTTCTCTACCCACAAGTTCATTTTCACAGTTCAAAAAAGAACTAGAAAGATTAAGTTCTTCCATCAAGACAGATCAGTTGAACGTGAAGAAACATGCCACAGGAGGTTTGAGATTCGAACAAGGGGCGAAGAGAGAAGAGGGTGACGAGAAAAGCAAAGGGTCGGCAAGGCTTGCAGCCGATACGGAAAGTCGAACGATCGTTCACATCCTCCTCGTTGAGGAGTAATCTTCTTTGGCAATTCCCCTTTTATGGGAGACTGTTCGAAACCTAGCCATTTCCCTGTCATGCTGAAATTTTTTCAGCATCCCTCTTTGCTCATAACCAATTAGACCCTGAAATCGTAGACTCTGAACTTGATTCAGGGCATGGTTCAGGGTGACCCTTACGGATTAGGCGGATGATGGGGTTTGACTTCTGAACTTAAGTTTTGTATAAATAAATCCTATCAATTATCCAATTTTATTTTTCTCCACAATTCCTCAGTGGTTTAAAAAGGGAAAAACTGTCCTTCGGCAAGGGAGGAGGAATTTCATGATCAAGCCATTGAACAGGTTAGAAATGGGATTGATCGTCTTATTACTGTTGCTTGGCGTTTGCCAGAGAGGATGGACAGAGGAGAAATATACGGTCAAACCAGGGGATACACTTTATGGGATTTCGAAATCGTTTGGTATCAGCATGGAGGCGCTGAAAAAAACGAATGCGTTAGAGGGAAATTCAATCCACCCAAAACAGGTTCTCAACATTCCTTCTTCAAGGGAAAAGAAGGCGGATGAGGCTTCGAGAACTCCTTCAATCTCTTACTCTAAAAAACTTTCAGCTGAGACGGTTAGAAGAACTTCGGGAGAAATGGATTCTTATGTGGTCCAGAGAGGAGACAGCCTTTTCAGTATTTCAACGAAGGTGGGTCTTCCGATAGAAGAAATTAAGAAGATCAACAGTCTCCATACCTCCGCCTTAAAGATTGGCCAAATTCTTCTTCTCCCAAAAGGCGAAAGTCGGTTGGATGAGAAGGCAGAAGAATTAGGGGATGAGGAGGAGATTTCCGGATTATCCCAGAAAGAGGGGGAGAAAGCGGAGTCCGTCACCTCCACTCCCCTTGGAAAATGGAACAATCCAGAAGAAAGAAGCCTTCTGGTGAGGGTTGTCAGGACCTTTTTAGGGGTGCCTTATAAATTAGGAGGTTCTACATTAAAGGGGATTGATTGTTCTGCTTTTTTGAGAAAAAGATCTATGAAATTTTCAATATTCAGCTTCCCAGGACTACCCGAGAACAGTTCTCGATAGGGAAAAAGGTTGAAAAGAGCCAATTAGAAGAAGGGGATCTCGTCTTTTTTAGAGAGCGTGGAAATCGCGCTCACGTGGGAATTTACGTTGGTGACAATCAATTTGTCCACGCCTCTTCTTACAGCAGAGAGGTGAAAATAGATTTTTTGGATACCCCCTATTACAGCCAACGCTTTCTCAAAGGAGTCCGGGTAAAAGAATTGGAGAGGGAAGGTTAAGGGAATGTCAAATGCGAAAGACCAAAGTTCGCTTCAAGGTTAAGGTTGAGATTTAAGAAAATAAGTTTTAAACCTTAGCCTTGACGTAATCCTTTGTCTCGAAAGAAGGAGAGTGAGTTATGATCATCACTATCAATCCTAAGAATCCGCAATCAAGATTGATTCGAAGGGTCGTGGAGGTCCTTGAAGGAGGGGGTGTGATCGGATATCCTACCGATACGATTTATGGGGTGGGGTGCGACCTCTTCAACCCGGAGGCGATTCGAAAAATCCATCGACTGAAGAAATTGGAAGGGAAGAAGCCATTAAGTTTTATCTGCTCCGATTTGAAGGATATCAGTCACTATGCCTATGTCTCGAATTATGCTTATAAAATGATGAAACGCCTGCTTCCGGGGGCCTATACCTTTGTGCTGAAGGCGACGAAGCTGGTCCCAAAGATGGCTATGACCAAACAGAATACGGTGGGGATAAGAATCCCCGACAACAAGATATGCTTAAGCCTCGTCAAGGAGTTGGGGCACCCGATTATCAGCACCAGCGTTTATAAACCCGATGAGGGACTGTACAATGATCCCGCCGAGATTGAAGAGCGCTTTGGAAAACAGCTGGACCTTGTCATTGATGGAGGGGTGATCGTTGCCGAGCATTCCAGCATCATTGACCTCACCGATGATTCTCCCAACGTGATTCGAAAAGGGAAAGGGGATGTCAGCCTTTTCCGATAACCGTGAGTGGCGCAAGAGAGGAGGAGAGGATGGGGCGAAAAAGTTTTCCACCCACTGCCATGCTTTTCCCTACCCCGGTCGTTTTGGTGACCTGCGTGGATGAAACAGGGAAATCTAATATCATTACCCTGGCTTGGGTCGGAGTGGTCAATTCAGAGCCTCCCATGATTGGTATCTCCATTCGGCCGGGGCGATTTTCCCATGGCTGTGTGAGGCGATCGAAAGAGTTTGTGGTCAATCTTCCTTCCGAAGAGATGGTCAGAAAGGTGGATGCCTGTGGTATTCTTTCAGGGAGGGAGACAGACAAGTTTGCTTCCCTGGGATGGAAACAGGTGCCCGCCCAAAAGGTGAGGCCTCCTTTGATCGATGAATGTCCTGTCCAAATGGAATGTCTGGTAAGAGAGACGATCTCATTAGGAAGTCATGATCTCTTTCTGGGGGAGATCGTTGCCCTCCATGTGAAGGAAGAGGTTCAAAAAGAGAAAGGTCGAATCGATATCACGAAGGCCTTCCCTTTGGTCTTCTGTCCGGGTGCAAACGAATATTGGAATCTCGGAAAGTGCATCGGTCATTATGGTTTCACAAAAGGCAAGCCCTAATGTTATTGGGTGAGTGAGAGCTGCTGGGGCTGGAGGTCTTGGGATAGATTGAGACATGAAGGAAATCCCAACCATGGTCTATTGTATACTTCAGGGCAAGCGATGATCATCGACTGCCATACGCATATCTTCCCGGAGGAAGTGAGGAGAGATCGAGAGGCGTTCTGTAAGAAAGATGAGGGGTTTGCATCCATTTATGATCATTCAAAGGCGAAGGTCGTCGGGGTGGAAGATCTGATTGCCTCGATGGATGAATCCGGAATAGACCGCTCTGTCATTTGTGGGTTTCCTTGGAGCCGCCCTGATTTCTGTTCCTTTCAGAACCAATATCTGATGGAGTCTGCCTCACGTTATCCAAAGCGATTGATTGTTTTTGTTTCACTTCTCTTTTCAAATCCGGATTGGTCAGAGAAAGAATTGGACCGGGCCGTGAAAGGCGGGGCCCTAGGGGTTGGAGAGATCGCTTTTTACCGTGATGAAATGACTTCTCAGGATATCCATTCTATGAAACCGATCCTCACCCAAATGGAGAGGAAGGGGATCCCTCTTCTCGTCCATACCAATGAAACGATCGGCCATTCCTACCCCGGAAAGGGGAGAACGCCTCTTGAACGTTTTTATGAAATGATCCTCTCTTTTCCAAGCCTTCCCATCATCTTAGCGCACTGGGGAGGTGGCTTTCCTTTTTACGAGTTGATGCCTGAGGTGGCAAGGGTGATGGGCAACGTCTATTATGATACGGCGGCTTCGCCTTTTCTCTATTCGAAGAAGATTTATGCTATCGTCAGAGAAATCGTCGGGGTAGAGAAGATCTTTTTCGGGACAGACTTTCCACTGATTTCACCTCGACGATATTATCAAGAATTGGAAGGATCCGGCCTCTCAAAACAGGACCGTGAAAAAATATTGGGTCTCAATTTTTCAAGACTGCTTGAGAAAAAGGGAAAAATGGACACCTGATGAGACATGCCTTTTTGGATCACCACAGCCAAACAGAGAGCCCGATTCACCATCTGGATGCCAGGGCAAAGATCGTCGTCTTCTTCACGTTTATTTTGATTGGGGTCAGCTCTCCTCCTACCTCTTTTCTCCTCTTCAGCCTTTTGGCTTTGGCTCTCATCGGTATTGCCCTTTTAGCACGACTTCCCTTAGGTCATTTGCTCAAGAAGGTCTTGGTCGTCCTCCCGTTTCTTTTTGTCGTTACCCTTTCGATTCCATTCATGAAAAAAGATGCCGTGGGTGGAGGATACGACTTAGGTCTGGGAGGTCTTTCCCTATCCCGGAGTGGTCTCTGGATTCTATGGAATGTGGTCATCAAATCATGTTTGGGAGTTTTTTCTGTTATATTACTCTCTTCCACGACCTCCTTTCCCCAATTAATCAGGGGCTTGGAGAAGTTGGGTTCCCCAAGAATCTTTACCATGCTCACCTCTTTTATGTACCGTTATTCCTTCATACTCATCGATGAAATGCACCGAATGAAGCGGGCCAGAGATTCGAGATGTTTTGGAGGGAGATGGTTCTGGCAATTGAAAGTCATTGGCTATATGATCGGAACACTTTTCTTGAGAAGCTTTCACCGCGGGGAAAGGGTTTACATGGCGATGCTTTCCAGAGGTTATCATGGAACAATGCCTGAAACAAAGGCGAGAAGGCTCGGCTTGGGAGAAGTGGTCTTCCTCTTTCTTACTCCTTTTCTCTTTTTTTTGAGGATCTATCTGGGATGACATCGAATAAAGTCATTGAAATTGACCACCTCTCTTATGATTATCCAGACGGGACGCCCGCCTTAAGGGACATCCATTTGGAGGTCTATCCACATGAATCCGTTGCAATCCTAGGCCCGAACGGAGCGGGGAAGTCGACTCTCCTTTATCACCTGAATGGAACCCTGATGGGAGATGGAAAGGTGAAGATCTTGGGGATTCCCGTGGAGAAAAATAACTTGAAAGAGATTCGGAAAAAGGTGGGTCTTGTCTTCCAAAGCCCAGAGGATCAGCTCTTCTGCCCCACCGTCTTTGATGACGTGGCTTTCGGTCCTCTCAATATGGGGCTGGATGAAGAAGAGGTTCGGCAGCGCGTTCAAAAGGCCCTTGAGACGATGGGACTGAAAGGATTTGAAGGAAGATCCGCTCACCATCTGAGCGAGGGGGAAAAGAAGAGGGTTGCCTTGGCCACCGTATTGTCCATGGACTCTGAAATCCTGGCCCTCGATGAGCCCACAGATAACCTCGACCCAGCCGGAAGCCGCATGCTCATCGAACGAATCCAATCCATTCCTCAGACAAAAATTATCGTCACCCATCACTTGCCGGTGGCGTTTGATCTCTGTGAGAGAGCGGTCCTGCTCTACGAAGGGAAAAAGATAGAAGACCTTTCGATGGGAGAACTGCTTAGGGATCGAGCGTTATTAGAACGGTTCGGGTTCGATGCAGATTATGCCCGATGGATGTACGAGAGAAATGCCAAATTTCCAACCTCGTCATCTTAGGGTCTGTTTAAGAAAGGTGGAAATCCCTGTTGCCAGAATGGTCTCATCCCCTTTTGCCACGTGAGCCTTTGCCCTGATCAGTCTCTTATTTACTTCAGTAATCTCTCCACAGACATGTAATGGTTCGAGGATCGGGGCCGGCTTCTTAAACTTAATCTCTAAGGAAGCCGTGACCGCCTGATAACCCAATTCGTAAACCAATTTTGCCATCGCCTCGTCTAATAACGTGCTGATAATCCCTCCGTGGACGATGCCATCCCATCCTTGAAATGTCGGGCTTGCGCTAAATGTTGTTTTGAGGGTTTGTCTCTCTTTGTCGATCTCAAAACTCAATCGCAACCCGTTCGGATTATTCTCTCCACAGACAAAACAGTTCCCATACGTTTCGAATTTCATCTCTTTCCTCGTTGACTTGATTTCATGGGTATCATATAGTTTTGATGAATGCATTGTCAACCCTTGGAGAATTTCACTGGTCCTTAGAACCTTTCCAGCCTCTCCCTGCGAAAGGAGGGAGAAAAATTTTTCCCCTTTAGAAAAGGGGGATGGAGAAGGATTTCAAGAATAGGAGAGAGATGAAAGAGGATGATCGCTATCTTCGATTAGCCATCGCTGCGGCCAAAGAGGCCGGCAGGATCCAGATGCTCCATTTCGGTCATTCCCATCCGGTGGAGTACAAAGGAGAATTCAATCCAGTGACGGAAGTAGACCGGCTCTGTGAACGAGCCATTGTAAAAATGATTTCAGATGCCTTCCCGAGCCATGACATTTTGACAGAAGAGAGCCCTTTTGAAGGGAAAGGGTCCCCGTGGAAGTGGATTATCGATCCCCTGGATGGGACGACCAATTATTTTCATGGGTTTCCTTGTTTCTGTGTGTCCATCGGACTTGAAGTGGAAGGGGAAGTTAAGATGGGAGTGGTTTATGTCCCGCCCCTCAATGAGCTCTTTCATGCGGAAAAGGGGAAGGGGGCTTTTCTCAATGGTGAACGGACCGTTGTCTCCCGAGTTGATAGATTAAGGAAAAGTCTTCTTTGCACTGGCTTCCCGTATGATGTCCATGAACAGGTTGATTTCTATCTTCGTTATTTCCGCCAGTTCTTGACCAAGAGTTTTGCGATTCGGAGACCCGGTTCAGCTGCCGTCGATCTTTCTTATTTGGCAGCAGGACGTTTCGATGGATTCTGGGAGTTTAAACTCCATGCCTGGGATGTGGCGGCAGCCAGCTTAATGATTACCGAAGCGGGGGGAAAGGTGACCGACCTTCAAGGCCGACCTTTCAATATCGATTCTGAAGAAATCCTGGCCTCCAATGGGTTCATCCATCAGGAAATGCTCCAGGCCATTCAGGAGATTGATACAAGGTAAGGAGATAGGGGGATGACGAGACGGGGAGAAAATAATATGTAAGGAGAATCATGAGATAGCGAACTCGATCAGAACGCAATGAAGAAGCAGGCAGAACTTTTTGAGAAAAAGGGAAAAGAATTGTTCAAGAAAGAGGCTCCCCTTGCTGATCGGATGAGGCCTCGGACCTTGGATGAATTTATCGGTCAGGATCACCTCTTGGGTCAGGGGAAGGTTCTCCGGCAGGCGATCGAATCGGATCACCTTCCTTCCATGATTCTATGGGGACCTCCGGGGTCTGGGAAGACAACCTTAGCCATGATCATCGCCTCCACCACAGGCGCTCAATTCCTCGCGTTCAGCGCTGTCCTCTCCGGGGTGAAAGAAATCAAAGAGGTCATCCAAGAGGCAGAAGAAGAATGGAAATATAATAAAAGGCGAACGATCCTCTTTGTGGATGAGATCCATCGATTCAATAAAGCCCAACAAGATGCTTTCCTTCCCCATGTGGAAAGAGGAACCATCACCCTCATCGGAGCCACCACAGAAAACCCATCCTTTGAAGTGATTTCCCCGCTACTGTCCCGCACGAAAGTCTTTACCCTCCATTTTTTAACAGAGGAAGAAGTTGAACTAATCTTGAAACGCGGGCTGCTGGATAATGAGAGGGGATTAGGTCAATATAGCGCGGTGATCGAGCCGGAGGTCATCAAAGGCATTTGCCAGTTGGCGAACGGAGATGCAAGGGCGGGCTTGAATACCTTGGAAATGCTCGTCTTGACAACTTCCCCCGATGAAGAGGGTATTCGTCAGATCAAAAAAGAGGATCTAAGAGAGGTTCTTCAAAGGAAGGCGTATCTTTACGACAAGTCTGGGGAAGAACATTATAATCTCATTTCCGCGTTGCATAAGAGCCTCAGAGGGAGCGATCCCGATGCTGCCCTGTACTGGCTTGGGAGAATGTTGGAGGCTGGAGAAGATCCTCTCTATCTTGCCCGCCGGATGATCCGATTTGCCTCAGAAGACATTGGGATGGCAGATCCGCAGGCCTTGCAGGTAACCGTCGCCGCCATGGAGGCCTTTCATTTTATTGGCCTGCCGGAAGGGAATTTGGCCCTTGCCCAGGCAGCAGTCTATCTGGCTACTGCACCCAAATCAAATGCTCTCTATACGGCATTTCAGGGGGTTCAGAGAGATGTTCGGGAACTCGAAAATATGCCTGTTCCGCTTCACATTCGAAATGCTCCAACTGCATTGATGAAAAATCTGGGATACGGAAAAGAATACAAATATCCCCACAATTATCCAGACCATTTTGTTGAGGAGGAGTACCTTCCTGAGAACCTCAGAGGAAGAACCTACTATCACCCGACTGAACAGGGACTGGAGAAGGAGATCAAAAGGAGACTGGAATACTGGAGGAGAAAGAAAAACGAGAAGAAGTAATGGATTTTGACATGGAGCCCATTTTCTGATATGAATGACGTCATTCCTTAATTTATAGGAGAAGAAAGATGGCTGAAAAAGGATTGACCAAGAAAGACCTGGATCAAGTATTTAAGGGGTTTGAAAAGCGCCAGGACGAGAAAATGAAAACCCTCGAAGAGAAGGTCGTTGACCAATTTCATATCATTAGTGAAGGGTTAATCGACCAAATCAAACTTTTAGCAGAAGGCCACGCAGGAATTATAAACAGACTCATTAGGGTTGATGAGCGGTTAGATAAGATGGAAAAAGAGAACGAGCGACAACATGTGGAAACCCGTGCGCTTATTAAAATTTCTTTTAGTGAACTTGATAGAAGACTCACCGAGCTTGAATCCCAAATGAAGACAATGCAGGAATGGAAAAAGCAGGTCGAAGGGAGGTTACAAACATAGGTGGGTCAAAAGCTGAGATAAATCAATAAAATGTTGCCGAATTAAATCCCTTCAAGTCTTTCACCTACAAACCTGCGTCTTCGATAATTTTGAAATTTGAATATTACTACTTGAAGAACTAAAGCGCTGCGCGGTGGACTTTTCAAATTTTCCTTTTTTTGCCAAAATAACCAATCCCTCCACTTGATTTAATCAGGATTTTTTGTCTCTTGTTGATCGAGTCGAATCTCCATACAATTTGCTTTGCCATACCGTCGGCATGAGCTGGCGGAAATCTAAATCAAAGGAGGTTGTATTATGGGAAAGTTAAGAGATCAGATGCTTTTGGACCTTCAG
>Ga0154839_1287_pt1 | contig 25774 bp, 23 predicted proteins | sample Rifle2008BG16ft_FD_116143 | JGI IMG/M metagenome (GOLD analysis project Ga0154839, IMG submission 116143) | Deltaproteobacteria bacterium RBG_16_47_11
TCTTTCATACGCCCCGGTTATAGGTATAACAGATTCCATTTCCATTGTCCAGCAAAAACTAACGCTGTAGTACTAATTATCTTCCTTCAATTACTTTCTTTTCATTTTCTGAAATACCATAGAGTTTATAAACCCCCTCATCAATTTCTCTTTCCGATTTCTCAACCTGCCGCTCTAGTTGGTCCTTTTCTCCGCCTTTGGCGGTCTGAATTTTCCTATTTAAGTCGATCATAACCTCCACCAACGCCACTATCTTGCCATAATCGGCTTTGTCGTCAATGTCGGAGAAGTGTATAGAGCGAATGGGGAGCCGAGCCAGTTGATTTGTACGAAACTTTGTGAACGCGCCTTTTGTAAGATTTAGTGCTACCATTTTGATAAAGTATGTTGCAAGATTCGAATTTAACAACCCCAAGATATATAGCAAAGAAAGGGGCTCATTGGCTGATTTAGGATAGATTGCATAGAGTGAGCTCAAGAAATAACGATTTTCCAGATCTAATGTGGCAATAATCCGATCGCCTGTCTCACGAATCGCGATCTTGGGTGTTTCATAAAAAGATTTGTTCTTCCAGTTACGGGCAAGCCATAGCCCATACTTCACATACAGATTACGCTCAAGCGTAGTATATCTAGAAATTGATCTACCACGTAAAGTGGGCTTCCAAGGATTGCCTGGTGTTTTATCGAAAAACCGTACATAAGCCTCGTCTTTTCCTGTCTTAATACATTGGCGAATAAAGCATATTTCGCCTAACGGGCGAGAGTTAGATAACAATTTTTCCATAAGTCCACTGGAAACGGGGTCAAGGAAGATATCAAAGGTAACGTTCTTATTCTTTCCTAAACCTCTTTGCTTAATGGAGTAGTCATAATCGCCATCCAAATCCTGTATGGTTGAGACCTGCCTTCTAATGGCAACTGTCTGGCTAGGCACCCGACCGCGCGCTAAGATAATGATACATGTGTGAATTGTTGGATCGGAAAAAACGTCCATGCTTAAATTAGTAATCTCATGAATAGCATGCCTATCAAGAATATAACGGCGTAGGTTTCGGGTATAGAGGTTACTTAGTAAAGGGCTAGGTACTATATACCCCAATAATCCGTGTGGTCGGCAGAGCTTAATAGCTCTTTCGATAAATAATTCGTAATTATCAAATCTTCCTTCGGGTGTTTCGAAGTGTTTCACAAAATAGTTCTTTGATCGCTCGTCTGAAATCATGCCGTACGGGGGATTCCCTATCACCGTATCAAATCCGTCTTCTTCAACCATTATCCTCTTAAACTCGTCATTCCAATTGAACGGTTTAACTTCATACCAGTCCTCACCAAAGTATTTTTTCAGCTCCAAGGTATCGCCAGCAATTAGGGAATTGCCACAACGGATATTTTTGTCCAACATAGGTAGAACGGCACGACCGGGTACCAACCCATATTCTCCATCAAGCATCTTTAGCATCAAAGAAAGTTTCGTCACCTCAACTGCCTGTTCATCTATGTCTACTCCAAAGATATGTTCAAGCAATATTTTCGCTTTCTCATCTATTCTTAAAACTGGCTCAACTTCTTGACCTCTTAGGTCTAGTTTCCCCTGTTTTTCTTGGGTTTTCTTCTGCTGTTTCTTTTTATTCTTGTAATAATGCAGCATCTCGTCGTAAGCCCTGATAAGAAAACTGCCCGAGCCGCAAGCTGGGTCTAATATCCTTAACTTCTTTACTTTGCTTAAGGTTAATTTTTGTACCAATTTGCCGACTGTATTCTTAACGATATAATCGACAACGTACTCTGGCGTGTAATAAATCCCACCAGCCTTGCGGATTTCGGGCTTCAATTCATATTTAACTTGGTGATCGGTTAATCTGATTGTGTAGCCTAAATACTGCTCATAAATGTTACCCAACACTTCCAAAGGAATCACATCAAACTGGTAAGGATTGTAAGTTTCCAAAACGATATTCTTCATTACCTTAAAATCGATGTCCAACCCATTTTCCCACTCTTGGGGTCTGAACAAGTCGCTATCAAAGATGATGTTATAGTGCTTGAATTCCTCTCTGAGAAAAATCATTGTATTCGTACCCACAGTTTCCGTTCTTTCTTCTAAGAGATCTTTTAGAGACCGCCGATGGACTAGGTCACGATCTTCGCAGGAGCGCATGAAAATAATTCGGTCAAGAATCCGCTGGGTTATTTCTTTTAAATAGTCAGCGTCTTTTTGTGGATCTCCAGAATGAAAAAGTTTGAGGTTATTCTTAAAAATGTCTTTGGCTAATTCCTCCCTCCATCTCTTGAGATCGTCAAGGATAGCTTTATCAACAGGGAACCTTTCTTTCGGTTTTTCAAGGAGCAAATCGTTAAGCTTACGATGAATTATCGATTCTTTAGAAAGTAACCATAATTTCTCAAAGTGCTCAAGGTACTCATCCCATCGTAAATCAATTTTTAAGCCTTTGCGGGGATTTCTCGAATCTGGCTTGACCGTTACGTCAAAGAGCTTCAATTCTTCAAAATCCGTCAGTAGAATAAAAGGAACACTCTGACGGTTGTAACCGTATTGAACCACTTGTTCGATGTGTTTATTAAGATCGGCCTTCGGTGGTTTTGCTTCAACAAACATTCTGATCTTGTTTCCAGCCCATAGCCCGTAATCGACTCTACCCCGAGAAATTTTTTCTTCTGGACTCACCTCATTACGGTCATTTACATCCCAACCTAACACATCTTTTAAAAATGGTTGGATAAAGGAGGTTTTTGTTGCCTCTTCGTTATACTCCTTGATCCGGCCACCAGACAACTCTTTTTCAAACTTCTCTATTAATTTTGACAAATTCTCTTTTGCTCTTTTTTTCGTCAGCTCCATTTTATGGAATCTCCAATTGGTTCTTAATAGAACAAGCGGTCAGCTTTTTCACCTTTTGATTTTTAACTGGATTTCTTCTCCCATCAATCCAACCCATATCTGCGTCTTCGAGTAAGAAAAGCTTCTTTGCCGCCCTCCATAATTTCGACAACCGAATCAACTATTTCTTTTTTATCAATAGAACCGCTTCGAGCACAGATACCTTTTGATTCACTTAGAGCCTCAAGAACAATTACCTGTTCTGCATCTCCTAATACTACTATGTTCGGATTGTGGGTAGCTACTATGATTTGTCGTTTCTCCTTAAGATCTGCAAGTATATCAACTAGCATTTTCCCTACCAGACGGTTATCAAGGTTGTCCTCCGGTTGATCTATAACCAATGGGGCGTTCTCTACAAGAGCGATTAGTGGAAGCATGGCACTGGACCTTTGACCAGGTGAAAGATGTTCTACTGGTCGATCATTTAACAATATGCACTCAGAGTCGTCCCACTCGACTTCTGCCATGCTCAAAATCTTCTTGATTTTTTGGTCATCGACTGTTGGTACATCAGCATCCTCATCCTGGCCAAAAGGATAAAGTGTGGCTATCAATCGGTCTGCTATTGTCTTATCAACTCCAAATTCCCCAATGTCAGCCACTGTAACGGTTTTTATTAATTGGTCAGGTGTTTTTGTTAATATTGATTCAGCTAATTCAACTGGTGCACAGGTAATGGCAATCTTTTCTGGCCAGAGATTCGCCTTATAGTTCCCGTGTAATTCCCTGCTTAAGAAACCACTATCACGGAGATAACTTTCGAATTTGTTCCGATCACCCCCTGGATTAAATCGAAGAGATATTTTCATCTCCGTCGTACCGAATTGGTTAAGACGAGTTTCTATCTCGTCCTTTCGCTTCATTCTTTTACCGCTTATTTCATCCTGTAAATCAGTGAGCTCCCTTGTTATCTGTAACAACTCGTTTAGGAGACCGTTACACACATTCCACTCCTTAATGTATTCTCGTTTGAGTTGTTCGACGCGCTTAAGACGTTCGCCCGCCGTTCTTCTCAACTCCGCAGTCACCTGTTTCGCGGCTTCTTCACTAACTTTCTCCCGGATTGCCCTGTCTTTTTCTTGGATTTCTTCTTTTACCTCTCCAATATCTGTGTCTAACTCATTCACAAGATCTCTTAGGGTGTTCACCCCTTTTCCTATTTCATTGCGGACATCAGATTGTATATTACCAAGCTTCATTTCCCTTTTCTTTTCACTCCACCAAGATCTAAGCTGTTCCGATGATTCCGGGAGCAGTTCGTTAACACCTTCAAAGAGGTCAGTTTCAGCAATTTTGCCAAGAGCATTTAACCAATTCTGAACGTTGGTCTTGAGTTTAGTTAGCACAAGTTCTTTTACTCTCGCACTATCAAGCTCCACAAACAGGCATTTTACTTCTTCCGTATTAAGTTTTTCGAAATCTACCTTATATTCCTTGTATCTTCTGATTTCCCCCTGGTTTCGGCGCATTATATTCAAGAGTTTAGAAGTCGATGATTCTATGGCTCTTCGCTTGTCTGCCATCTTGGACCTTAGTTCACGACGTTGTTCGAGTTTTTCAAAAAGCCCTGGTATCAATCTGTCAAGAAGTTCTCTTTGGCGATGGGCTTCGCGTCCGAGTGTTTCGATCTCGCTCCAACCAAAAAGTCTCAGTGGAAATAGGCCACTACCTTCAACATCGTGGATTTCTTGTTCATCCCCATCTTTTGTGTAAACTCGGGTTGCGTAATCCTGCTTAGGATCGTAAGCAACTTCCAAAATATTGATATGAGGTTCTATGTCCTCTGTGCAGTATACTACTCGAACAACACAATTGCTCAATGTTGCCTCTTGGAGACTCCTTACTTTCTTAGCCAAATCTGCTCCAGGTTGTTCTATCTGATCTAGCGTTCTGTTATAGCCGAAAACATAACGGAGCGCTTCGATGATAGCTGACTTCCCAGAACCTCTAGGTCCTATTAGACAGGTAAGGTTATCTGAAAATGCAATCTGAAGTTTTTTGAAAAACCCTTTTTCATTACCTGAGATAATTTCTATACCGAGCATACGAGGGGAAGGAGATATAGGCACATCGCTTGGAAATCTAATGCGAGTATCAGGGAATTGAAGAGCTTGCTTTAAGCCCTCAAAGCAAGTAGATGTCATTTTGATGTGCGTTATCCGATCTTCGACTAGAAGGTCTTCCCCACAGTGAGCATCGTTTGTCAAAAGCACTGGAACACTTACGATTTGATCCTGCACTTCACTGATCCAGCGGTAATGTTTCTTATCTATATCCCTAGACACCTCGATAGCATCAAACCCAGCGGAAAGTATCCAGTCTTTGAATTGGTCTGAGATTTGTTTTTCCTCTTCTTGAGTTAGCGCACCATTGGGATCATAAAAAACAATTCCATCCCGACCAAGTTGTTTAAAGGCTCGGCGAATGCCTCTGTCCGTATCTATATGCGCAGCTATGCACAGGCCCCCACACTTATGAACAGCCTCGATAAAACTTGAAAGCTCTTCTGACTTTATTTCTTCCCGGCCATTACGTTTTTTTTCATCCGGCATGCCCGAAGGTAAAACCTTGCACACATGCTCAAGTGAATACTTCTCAGGAAAGATAACAAGAATGTGGAGTCGGAACGTATTCCAAGGTGGAGGCGGCCTGAGGTTAACCTCCATGCCAGGAAGAATACAGATACCACTTGATGGTAGAATCTCTGAAAGCCGGCACGCAAAATCACATTTCATATGATCTGTTATGGCTACTAAATCCAAGTTAGAGGCATTTATCGCTTCGGCAAACGACGCCTCGGTTGGAATCTTTTCTTTTGTCGAAATACCAGCAATGCGGCCATAGTCATAGCTATCCGGAGAATGAGCATGCAATACGACCTTTCGGAAGCTCGCCACATCGCCTTTAAGTTTCGTGAGCATCGTTATAAGTTCGGCATATCCAGCCATACTAATCTCCTAAAAAATCTATATTGGACGGTTCAAGAGAATTATTGAAGGTCAGGTCTTGCGTTTCAACATTATCGGTTCCTCTTATTAGCTTTGAATTAGGCGGCTTTTTTTATTCCTTGTTTTCTATAATGATTATTTCTTTTCATCTGAGCCTTTGGGGCAACTTGAATGCTGATCTCACCCCCTGCTGCCTTGACTAGGCGCACCATTGAATCCACAGTAAAATTAACATTGCCACGAAGCACTTTGGTGATGTAAGCAGGGCTAACTCCAAGGCGTCGGGCGAGATCGCTTCGAGTTATTCCGTTGGCCTCCATTATGTTGTGAAGTCCCTCAGTAAAATCGAGAATCATGGAAGCAACCCAATAAGTATCCCGTCCCCTTGCTTCATTAATAAGTCCTTTAAAGGATTTTTTCTTCATCTAATCACCTCTTCCTCACAGACCTTTATTCCCCCTCTCTTTTTATCGCCGAAATAATCATTCATAACGTGAGTTGCACGTTCTATCTCACGCTTGGGAGTTTTTTGTCCTTTCTTAATGAAACCGCTCGTGCAAATGATCAGCTTTCCTTCATCATAAAACCAGAGAACCCTTAACCTCCCCTGAATGAATTCAAACAATTTGCCTTTAATCTGATGTGAAATCTCCGTGTTCCTTGGCGGCCCTTCTCGTGCAACTCTTGCGAACAGAGCCAACATACGATCGGAATCCTTTTGGAGGTTCTGCCCCAAGCTCTCAAGAAATTCGAGAAGCTCGCAATGTTCCCGACTGCTTGCAACCGCGTAAACAGCGTAAAAACCTTTAGAAACAAGAATTAGGTGCATTTTAACCTATAGGTTAAAAAAGTCAAGAGAATTTTGATGTGTTATTCCTTTAAATACGGGGCGGGTTTGATTTTGGTTTCATGTATCGACCTCAAGGTCACGATTGCCTTGGCCACCAAAGCTTCTCCATCGGGTCTTTGATCAAAGACTTCAGATTCTCCAACTAGAATCTGTCCCCCTTCTCGGAGGATTCGGGATCTGCAAGCCAACATATGGCCATAAGCAGGATCTAAGAAATTAATCTTAAATTCGATGGTCAAGATACGATGGTCTTCCGGAACCAGGCTGAAGGCTGCATAGCCAGCTGTATGGTCAGCCATGGTGGCGATGACTCCAGCATGAATGTAATTGTCCTGCTGCCGGTGGCGAGTTAAGACCTTTAACTTCGATTCAAGATAGCCTCTTTCATATTTCACCGCTTCATAACCAACATCTGCGATAAAACCTCTTGAATAGTCCTTCTTCAAAAATAGGATTCTCTTTAAGGTTAGCTCTTTTTCCATGAGGACCCCTTCTCATTCGAATCCCCCTCACCTCCATCCTCTCCCCTGCCTTCGCCGAAGCGGCTTCGCGCAGGCAGGCGCCAGGGGAGAGGATATTGATGGAGGATATAAAAGTCAATCGAAGATCTTATCTTGTCATCGGTGATGGGGCTAACAAACCTGCCAACGCTCCGATGGCGGCTGAGCCTAAGGCAATTAAACCTTCGAGAATAGTTGCTGCCGTCTTAAAGCTCAAGATGAAGCCGCCAATGATGGTGAAGAGAAGAAAAGTTTTCATTTCAAGATTCCTAATCTCTCAACCGATGCAGCTTCGAAGGACCCGATAAAAGTTACCGCCCATATAGGCTGCAATTTCATCTTGCGAAAAGCCAACCTCTTCCATGGCTTTTACGAGTTTCGGTAAGTCACCGATGTCTCGATAGCCCTCAATGAGGCCGGGGAGGCTTCCTCCGCCATCTGTTCCCAAACCAACATGCTCCATCCCAAACCGCTTTTTCATCTCAAGAATTTCTTTCGCCCAATCCCAAAAAGTGATTCGGAAGGTCTCAGCCTGTTTGTATCCAAAGGGCCAGGTACAGACGACACCCCCTGTCTTGGCAATCAATTCCATTTAAAGGAGCCCGATCATTCTTAGATGCTGAAAAACTCTGTGCGAAATGTGATAAACTCCCCAGGCTGACTGACCAACCACAGAAAGCAGAGTAACGAAGAAACTGACGGCGATTCAATTAGATTACTCCTCTTATTCTGAAGCGCCCCCTTACTCCTACCTTACCACCGATGAATGTAGAGGCAGATGGACATAGGTTGCTGGCATAAAGGACCCTCGCTGTTGGGCTCAAATCCGTTGAAATTACTTTATAAAAAATAGGATCAAACGTCAAGGAAAGTCATCCGTTGGCCAATCGCTGATTCCAAATAGCTAAATGGTTGACTTTTAGTAGCAAGAGTGTTAGGGGGGGATTAAAATGCCACTCTATTGGCAAGGAGAAGACGATGTTATTCTCTATCCAGAAGGAGCTATTCAATATCCTGCCTGATCTCACCATTGGGATGGCCGTGGCAATGGATGTAGACAATACCCGTCCGTCCAAAGAGATTGATGACCTTCTCAGCCAGGCTGTCGAGGAGATGAGAAAAAACTTCATCGGTGACAAGGCGCAGGACCATCCAAGGATCAAACCATGGAGAGCTGCCTTCTCCAAATTGGGTATTTCAGGAAGTAAATTTCCAACTTCCATTGAGTCCATGGCAAGAAGGGTTTTGAAAGGAGATCCTTTTCCGAAGATCAACCCCCTCGTGGATCTCTACAACAGTGTCTCTTTGAGATTTTTGGTCCCGATGGGAGGCCATGATCTGGATACCCTTGAGGGAAATATTCATCTGCAGTTTGCCGAGGGATGGGAGCCTTTCACTCCAATGGGCGGCGGGGGGACAGGGGTTGTGCCAAAAGGAGAACTGGTCTATCGTGATGACCGAGAAGTGCTGACCCGAAATTGGGCATGGCGTCAGTGTGAGAAAGACAAAGCGACCGAAAAAACGAAAAATATCTTCATCCCAATTGATGTTTTGGGTGAGGTGGGAAGAGAGTGGGCCGATGAAATTATCCTCGAACTCTCCCAGTTGATTCCAAAATATTTAGGGGGAACCCTCTTCTCAGCCGTCCTCACCAAGGAAAAGCCTTCTGTGGAATTCTCTTTCCCCCTCTTGCCCAAGCTCATTCCTCTGCAGTAGCTCTGCGATGGTGAATGGAGGAGAGGAAAAATCGCGGGCGTGCCGTAGGGTGGGTGGCTTGGCCGAAACACGTCGTGCAGCCGGTTCCTGTGGCGACGGCGCGGCAAGCGATGATGGCCAAAATAAAAAGGGAAGAGTCAACCCCTTCCCTTTCTATTTCTTTTTCTTTCCTCCAGAGGACAGCTGATCTTCTTTAACGGGGTGTGATTAGTAGCCCTTCGTCTCAAATTCTTTTAAACCCTCATCAACTGTGAAGACAGCACCACACTTGGGGCATTTAATCTTCGCGTCTTTCTGAACGCTGGCACACCCAATAGCAAACAGTCCTAAAATCGCCAATACCATAAAGATGCTCACCCATTTCCTCATTACTGTTCACCTCCTTTCGTCATGTTTCAAAAAATTGCAGAGAAAAACATCGTATACCAAAAACGGATAACAAAAATCCGTTTCTATGTCAAGCAAAAAATAAAAATTTCTTTCTTATCCCCCGGGGTACCCCTCCGCTTATTTCTTTTTCTTCGGCTTGGCCTTCTTCGTCGCCTTCTTCGCTTTAGGATGCTTCATCCCGCACGCCATATTTCCACCACCTCCGTTCCCTTTTTATACTATTGATTTATTTATCTCTTTTAAATTAATATTTGTCAAGACTTTTCTTATGGATATCACCATGTAAAGCCATCGGAGGGGAAAAATGGCAAAAAAAATCCAGATAGACATGAACTCTGATGTTGGGGAAAGTTTTGGGGTCTACAAGCTGGGGCTTGACGAAAAGGTCATCCCTCACATCACCTCAGCCAACATTGCCTGTGGATTCCATGCTGGCGATCCCGGTGTGATGCGAAAGACAGTGGCCTTGGCAAAGCAATATGACGTAGGAGTGGGTGCCCACCCGGGATTTCCTGATCTTTTGGGATTTGGACGAAGAAAGGTCGATGCCACCCTTGAGGAGATTCAAGACTACGTCCTCTATCAAACAGGAGCTCTGATGGCATTTGCCCAATCGCAGGGGCTAAAGCTTCAGCATGTGAAAGCCCACGGGAGTCTCTACAATATGGCTGTCGCAAATCCTAAGATATGGGAGGCGATGGCAGAAGCGTTGGCGAAGGTAGATCGAGATATCATTCTGGTCGTCCTGGCCTCTTCGAAAAGAGAATCTCTCCTCGATATTGGAAAACGTCATAGTATCCGTATTGCATTTGAAGCCTTTCCAGATCGAGCCTATAACAAAGATGGTTCTTTGGTCTCTCGAAGGGAGAGAGGGGCGGTGATCCACGATCATGAGATCGTTGCCAAGAGGGGGCTGAAGATGGCCCTGGAGGGAAGGGTGATCGCCTTGGATGGGACAAAGATCGAACTCAAAGCAGATACGCTCTGTGTCCACGGCGATAATCCTGCTGCCGTCGAGATGGTGAAGAGGATTCGACAGGAATTGAAGGACGCTGGGGTGGCCGTCACACCGATGAAGAATTTCATTTAAGTCACAATGTTCTTTGCCACATATTATTGCTACATCATCTGTTTATCGAGATGTGACAAGCACCAAATTCCAAGCACCTGCCTCCGTCCCGCAGGGCGGGGCTTCGCGCAGGCAGGCCAAATAACAAGTAAATTCCAATGATCAAAATTCAAAATATTTATCTGAAATGCAATCAATACCTAAGAAATTATTCGGTCATTTGAAATTGGTATTTGAAATTTGTTTGGGATTTGGGATTTGTAATTTGGAATTTAACTATACTGAATCTATTTGTGGTGGCTGCGTTTGAGTATCCTATGGGCCTCTATCCTAAGACGATTTCCTATCTGATGGGCGATCGTGGTCTTCTCCTTGAGTTCGGAGACGAAATCAGTCCTGAGATCAATGAGAAGGTGAGAAGAATGGCTTTGGCCATCCAGGCTGAGGCCATGGAAGGGATCGTTGAAACAGTTCCGACCTACCGGTCATTACTCATCATTTACAATCCAGTGATTCTACCCATCGAGGGCCTAGGGAAAAGATTAATCCAGATAGAGGAAGGGCTTCAACAGACCCCTCTTCCAGAACCCAAATTAACACGTATCCCGGTGGTCTATGGCGGGATTTATGGCCCTGACCTAAAGGAGGTGGCGAAGTATCACCAGATCTCTCCTGAGGAGGTGATCCAACTCCATTGCAGCAACTCTTATCTCATCTATATGATTGGCTTCATGCCCGGATACCCTTACATGGGAGAGCTTCCTCAGGCATTGGTGACCCCGCGACTCAAAACACCCAGGCTATCCGTTCCCAAAGGCTCTGTGGCCATTGCACAGAGACAGACGGGGATTTACTCCATGGAGAGCCCGGGAGGGTGGCAGATTCTTGGGCGAACCCCGGTGGAGCTGTTCGATCCTGGGAAAGATGCTCCGGCCCTGCTTCAAATGGGAGACTTTGTCCAATTCTATCCCATCGGTGAGGAGGCGTTTAAACAATGGCCCGTCCAAGAATAACTCTGGCTAAAGAGCAATGGGCGTTGAACTCGAAGCACGAAATTCCCGCCCCGTGAAAACGGGGCGAAATCCGAAACAATTTGAAGCTCCTCGCCAACATACGGAGCTTCCCGGATGGGTAGTTTCAATTTTACTATTGCGCCCTTACAGGGCACTTTGTCGGCCAAATGACCAAAATACAAAATTCAAAACACCGGTTTCAGATATTTGGACATTTGAGGTTCGGATTTCGAATTTTTTTTGTGATTCGATTAATTCTTTAGTACAGAAAGATCTGAAGGATGGAAAAAATTGCGGTTTTTGAAGTCTTGGAGCCTGGCATTCTAACCACGATTCAGGATCTGGGCCGCTATGGTTTTAGTCAGTTCGGAGTCCCTTCCTCTGGAGCCCTGGATACCTTTTCGTTCAGAGCTGGCAACCTATTGGTCGGAAACAGAGAAGAAGAGGCTTGCCTCGAGACCACACTCATGGGTTTGAAAGTAGAGGCTTTGAAGGAGATCGTCATTTCCATCACGGGTGGAGATCTCTGCCCTACATTAAACGGGGAACCGTTGGCGATGTGGAGAACCCATCTTCTGGTGGAGGGCAATGTGATCCGCTTTAAAAAGGTACGAGCAGGTTGCCGTGCCTACCTGGCTGTAAGTGGAGGATTCGTTGTTCCAAGAATCATGGGGAGCTCTTCAACCTATCTTTCAGGGAATTTTGGTGGCCTGGAGGGGAGGAAATTGAGAAGAGGAGATGTTCTTTATACGCTCGATCTCTCCCCTCCTCTTAATAAGCTGGGTCTTCAGTTTCCAATCGATTGGATTTCTTCTCCGGAGAAGGAGGTACCTCTCCGGGTCATTTCAGGGCCTCAGGATCACCATTTCACAGAAGAAGGATTCCAAACATTTTGTTCCACACCCTATCATGTCACTCGCCAATGCGATCGAATGGGAGTTCGATTGGAAGGACCCAAGATCGAGAGACGACCCGATGTGGAAGAATCGATCATCTCAGAAGGGTTGATTTCAGGCGCGATTCAGGTTCCTGGCGATGGGAAACCCATTATCATTTTAACGGAGTTGGTCACCGGAGGTTATACAAAGATTGCCACCATCATCTCTGCGGATTTACCCAGGGTGGCACAGCTCAAGCCTGGGGATCAAGTGCGGTTTATACCCATCCCCATTGAAGAGGCTCACGATTTGCTCAGAGAACAAGAAGAAAGACTGAAAGGATTTAAGAAAATCATCCAGTAATCAACCCCTTACAAATGGGAGACAGCTTGTTAACCAGTAATTGCTCGAAGGGGGATGAAGAATCTTGAATAAAAGGTCTGGGTCATACGTCTAATAAATACAGAATCCTACGGAACGGGTTCATGGGTGAACAGATAAGGCCGGTAAGGCCGGACATCTTGACAAGGTCAGGAATTTTTACAAATAGGTGAATACATCGAGGAGGTCAATTTCATTTTTAAACGAAAATGGAGAGAAAAAGATGAAGAAAATCCCTTTTATTTTATTCATATTCATACTTATTTTCGCTTCTTCTACATCGGCGACGGTTTACAAATGGGTTGACAAGAACGGTGTGGTAAACTTTGCAGACGACGCTAGCAGAATCCCTCGTGATTATCGCAATAAGGTTGAAGAACTGAATACTGCCAGAATGGGACCCTCCACTCCCTCCCAAGCTCCTTCTGGAAAGACAATCGTTAGTGCTCCGTCACAGGAGGCCGCAAAGCAACCCCCTCCCATTGCGCAGACCCTGGTTCGTGAGGGAGATTTTGCGATCAAGTTGGCTGAGGCGCTTAAGATAGGAAAGGCCGAGACTGAGGCAGAAGCTGAGAGCATGTTGGCTTCGGCCGGTATCGCACCCAAAAACGGATGGATTGCCGATTATCCCATGACGCCTGACATTATCGGAGAATTGGAGAAAGCCGTCGGTGAAGCGGCAGACGGCCAAAAATTAGCCCTTGGAAAGAATGAAGCTTTAAAGGCATTGCGGAAGGCTGCGGTAGAATATGAATTACCTATTATTGCTGAAGGGCCGGATGAAAACAGTGAAAGTCCACCCCCGACAACTCCTCAGTACACGACCCCCTCCGCAATCGATGATTATTACTATACCGAAGGCCCTCCTATAGTGACCTATTATCCCCCGCCCTGGGATTATTATTACATGTACGCCTGGATCCCCGGCCCATTCTGGTGCTCCGGGTTTTATTTCCCGGGATTCTTTATTCTCCATGATTTCCACAGAGGTATTCATAGAAATGGGCATACCCGTATCATCACCAATCACATGAGAGACCCCGGAACCGGAAGGATCTTCACAGTCGATGCTGCGAGAAGACACGCCCCAAGGAATTTTGGAGGCAGGAATACACCTCCTATGAGGGGATTTGATTCTACTGAGGCCAGGAAGGGTGCTCGGTCAATCTTCGAGCGCAGCCGTGGGCGGGTGGGTTCGGGCAGTACTTCCATGCCCATGTCGGGCAGGGGACCTAACGATACAAACCCTGCTTACGCGAGGCCTGCCCGCGGCAATGGAAAGCAAGTTTATCACAAAGAAAGTAGACCCTCAGGTTTCAGTGGCCGAAATAGTAATGATCGCAGACCACCTGCCGTTGACCGCAGGATGAGCAGAATTCCTGGTGAAACTGGCTCTCAGGGGATGAGGGACAGGGATGTCGACCGACCGGAAAGAATGAGCAGGCAAAACGGGATGAATATTCAAAGACCCTTTGCAGGCGAACCCCGGTCCTTCAGTCCTCGTTCACAGGACAGTCAAAGGTCTTTCGGCCCTTCTCCTCAGGCCGGAGGCAGGCATTCCGGTTCATCTTCTATGGGAGGGGAAAGGTTTTTTCGGGTCCCATCACGGGCGGGGCGGTGAGAGTGGTTTTGGTCAAGGAGCCGCCCGCTTTTGAAAAATAAGGGCAACCGCCTGGGAGCAGGAACTTTGCGACGGTGGAAGATATCACTCCACTGGCTTACTTGGCTCCAAAGGAATCTCAAACTCATAAAGATTTGCACCTGACCCAAAATAGATTTTTCGGCCAAGCATCGCCATGCCAGAATGAATTGGGATAGGAGGTTTCGTTACAAGAGATACCTGATCGCTTCTGGGATCGATAAAAAAGATTGCCTCCTTTGCAAGCCCATAAAGTCTTAAGTCCGGTCCAAGCTGCAGGGAGATTTCTCTCGGTTCCTTAAATCCCAGGTCAAAAATCTTACTGATTTCTTTCTTCTCCGGATCAAAGACGAAGACCTTCCCATTGTTCGTGATTCCATAAAGCAACCCCTCTACCGTCACGGCGAGGGAGAGAATTATTTTAGCATCGGAAACTGGAACGATTTCAAATATCTTTTTTTCCTCTTTTGGATCCCAAAGCATGAGCCTAGCCTCTTTTTCAACGGCGTGCGTTCCAGTGCCCCCCAAGATAGAACCTCCTCCTGCAATAAGATCGGACTTCTCAATATAGGCAAGGGAGGCGATGCTCTGATTCTGGATGATGTGGCGATAGACTCTTTTTTCATTTTTCTTCGGATCATAGACACTGATCGCACCGCCCAGAAGGCCGTAATCAGGGTACCCCCCGATAAACACCTTTCCATGGGGCCCAGCGATCATCGCTCTGGGTCGGTAGAGTTCTTCTCCCATGGGCCCCAAGTCTCTCGGATTGGCATCCTGCCCGTCGCCAAACTTTAACGGTTTGCTCGGATCGTAGACAGACAGCCTGGCCTCAGGGTAGGAGCAGAGATAGAGTTTCCCGTCGAGGGACCCCATGGAATAAACCTCTCCAGTGGCAAAAGAGGCCTTACCAAGATTAGCAAGGGAGTGATTGTGAGGATCATAGACGAAGAGCCGGAGGGGAAGCATACTGCTCCCGTAAATTTTGCCATCCGGTCCTGTGCCGACCACGAAGATATAGGAACCTGCGGCTTCATACTGGAGAGGAATCTCCTTCCTCTCCTCGGTCACAGGATTCTCGATTCTGAGGATATTGTTTTCGATGAAGTAAAAAACTCGGCCGTCGGGGAGGACCTTGGGGACAAATGGAACGCTGGAAGGGGAGACCTCGGCAAGCCTTTTTCCGTCCTCGATAAGAAACCATTGGTCAGAAGTGGAGAGCTTCGAGTAAATCCTGCCGTCTTTTCCCTTGACCAATGTGACACGTCCAGGTTTTCGGCCTTCTGGCAGGATCAGGGAAGTCCTGGTCTTATTCTCTGGATTGAAGACAACAATGTCCATCTTCTCAAACTGGATGGCACAGTAGATCAAACCGTCTTCGCCTGCCGTAGGGTAACAGTAAAACTGATCCGGGTCCATTCGATCGAAATTTTCAGTCGCTCCGGTCTTTGGATCATAAGAAAAGAGCTTTGCCGAAGGATAAGTCCCTCCCCAGATCTTTCCGTCGGGTGCGGTGGTTACTGCACAGATAAAAGATTCTTTCCCGCCTGCAGGGCGCCCAAGATCCTCCCATTTTTCGGTTTTTGGATCGAAGCGCAGGAGGTGAGCGTTATAGTAACTACCGAGATAGATCCTGTTCTCGTGATCCACGGTAAATCCCCAGGAACCCATTTGGGAAGACAAAGGGCCGTTGAATTGTCGCATCTGGCCTGTATCCGGATTGACCGCAAGGAGGAAAAGAGGGGCATTGTACTGACTAAAGGAGAGGTAAATCGTATCGAGGATTCCTGTCTTCCCTGGACCGGCATAGGCACCCCAGATGATCGGCTCGCTCACGGGTACGCCGAGGTCCTGTTGAGCCGATGAGGTACTGGGGACAGGGATCAATATAAAAAAGGTAAGGATGAAAATGAAAAAACGAAGCTTAGGCCGAAACTCCATAGATTAAACGATCGGTTCGGTTTCCGGAGCATTAGGAACATCTGGAGGCTCAAGCGGAGGTGAAGGGGCCTTTGGTTTTGGCTTTCTTGGGCGTGAGCGCCAGCGAGGTTTCGAGGGTTTCCGTTCCTTCTGCTCTTTTGACTCCTTCAATTCTTCTGCAGCCTCCTTTTTCTGGTCCTTCCCGAATCCGACGATGACATAGGTCCCGCTCCGGGTATCGGTTCTTAGCTGAATGATCCCTTCTTTCTCAGCATCTTCAAGGAGGTCACTGAAGGTGCGGTAGCCATGGTAGGCTTCATTGAAAGAGGGTTTCTTTCGCTTCATCGTTTCTTTTACCATAGAGGACCAGAGCACTTCCTTATTCTCGCGGACGAGGGCCACGACCGAATCCACCAGAAGTTGAAAAGCCTCTTTCTTCTTCTCAGGGAGATCCTGTTCGATCTTGGGAGGAATGCCCAAGGGTCGTTCTAAGTCTTCGTAGTAAATAAACTCGTCGCAGTTATTGACTAAAAGGTTGGAACTCGACTCCTTCATTCCAAGTCCGATCACCCGCTTGCCGTTCTCCTTCAACTTAGAGACGAGGGGCGAGAAGTCGCTGTCGCCTGAAACAATGACAAAGGTGTCGATGTGCTCTTTGGAATAACAGAGATCGAGAGCATCCACACAGAGCCGGATGTCTGCTGAGTTCTTTCCGGTCATCGCACGTTTTGGGATCTCGATCAGTTCAATGGCCGACTCATGAAGGGGCTTTTTATACTCTGCATAGTCAGCCCAGTCCGCATAAGCCTTTTTCACGATAAGTTTCCCTTTCTCGACCAGGCGCTCTAAGACCTTCCGGATCTCAAATCGTCTATCCCTCTTGCCTTTGAAACCAAGGGCAAGATTCTCAAAATCGATGAAGACCGCTAAGGTATGTTCTCCTTCAGGCATGCATCACTCCTCTCTTGTCAATCTACCAATCATCCTACAATTAAACAGAAAATTTGTAAACAGGAGAAAAATGGCTGAAGCAGACAGGCATGCCTCAAAAACGTTACCAAGCGATCATTCTAATATAAAGCCTTTCAGCAAGCCTATCTGTTCATCTTTCTCAAAGATTAAGTTAACCTCAATGCTTGGAGGAAGTACCCCTTCGCTTTAACCCCCCTTTTAATCTCCCGGATATGGTCTGACCCACGAGTTTCTAAAACCAATATCACTTTTGAGAACCCAATGGGGATATCCTTGGCTGCTCGCTCGTGGAGGATATGAAGGATGTTGGCACGGTGTTGGGCGACCAGATTCGTGAGGGTTGACAGAGATCCCGGAACATCTCTTAAGAGAATACTCATCCGGACGAGCCTTCCTGTTTGCGCAAGGCCTTTCTCGATGATCCGGTCGAGGAGGTGAAAATCAATGTTGCCTCCGCTGATGACCAGGACGATCTTCTCCCCTCTGACCTTTGATCTTTTCGACAGGAGGGCTGCCACGGGAGTGGCTCCCGCACCCTCTGCCACAACACGTTTTCTTTCCATCAAGAGGAGAATGGCTGAGGCGATCTCATTCTCTACCACGGTGACAATCTCATCCACTCCCTTTTGGATCAAAGGGAAGGTGATTTCTCCCACCCTTTGGAGAGCAATCCCATCGGCTAATGTTGGCTTTACCTTTACCTCCACAATCTTTTTTCTCCTCAAGGAATAAAAGGCAGAAGGGGCATGGCTTGACTGAACGCCGACCATTTTTACATCAGGTCTCCTCTTTTTTACAATCGTAGCAATTCCTGAGATCAGCCCCCCGCCTCCGATTGGAACGATGATGGTCTCCACTCCCGGGACTTCCTTTAATATTTCGAGACCGATCGTCCCCTGGCCAGCGATGACCTGTTCATCGTCAAAAGGATGGATGAGGGATTTCCCGCCCTTTGCCAATTTTTTCGCATAGCCCAGGGCCTCATCTGTATTTTGACCGAAGAGGACAATCTCTCCACCATACGCTTGGGTAGCCATCTGTTTGGCGAGAGAGACTCGTTCAGGCATGACAATGGTGGAATGAATTCCTAAGATGCAGGACGCCAGTGCAACGCCCTGGGCATGGTTTCCTGCGGAGGCCGCCACCACTCCCCTTTTCTTCATCGAGGGAGTGAGTTGCGACAATTTATAGTAGGCCCCCCTGATTTTGAAAGAGCCGGTCTTCTGAAGATTTTCAAGTTTAAGAAAAACCTCTTTGCCGGTCAGCTTTGAGAAGGTGTCTGAATAGATCATCGGGGTTCGGGGAATCACCTTTTGAATCTTTTTCTGTGCGGCTTCAATCTCTTCCCAAAGCTTCATCTTTTAACTACCCCCTTTTTTCAACAAACTGATCCGGGGCATTCCTGAGATAGGATTTTGGTCTATCCACACCCCACAACCATACACGCTTTCGATATTCTCTTGGGTGATGACCTCCCCGGGAGTTCCCATTTGATAAATCCTTCCTCCCTGAAGAAGAATCAGCCGATCACAGAATTCGGAGGCCACGTTCATATCATGCGAGGCCATGACAATGGTCAGGCCCCTCTCTCGGTTGAGGGCGAGGATGAGATCGAGAAAATCGATCTGATGATGAATGTCTAAGTTGGCAGTGGGTTCATCCAGAAGAATGACCTCTGGTTCCTGAGCCAGAGCCCTGGCGATGAAAACCCTCTTCCTCTCTCCGCCGGAGAGTTCATCCATGGGTCTTTCGGAAAATGGAAGGATGTTCGTCCACTCCATCACCTTTTTTGCAATCTCCAGATCCTTTTCGCTTTCGAACATGGAATCCCCCAGATAGGGAGATCTTCCCATCAGGACCGTTTCAAGGACACTGAAAGGAAAGAGAAGATGAGTTTCTTGAGCCACCACCGCCAGCCTCTTCGCAATATCCGTCCGGTCCATCTTCTTCATGGGAACAAGTTCGAAGAGAATTTCTCCTTTCTGAGGTGCAAGAAGACGATAGAGGATCTTCAGGAGTGTGGTCTTCCCTGATCCATTGGGCCCGATCACTCCAACGAACTCTCCCTTCTCTACTCGAAAAGAGACATCCTGAAGGACCCAATTTTCATGATAACGGAAGGAGATGGAATTGACTTCGATCATAATGTCTTGATCACCTTTCTCGTCCTGAGAAGGTAGATGAAGAAAGGACCTCCAAAGGCAGCCGTGATCACGCCCACAGGTAATTCGACAGGAGCGAGCAGGGTTCTGGCAAAGGTGTCAGAAGCAATCAGAAAGGAGGCTCCTATGAGTGCGGAAGCCGGGATCAGGAGCCGGTGGTCAGGGCCAAAAATCAGCCGGACAGAATGTGGGATAATCAGACCCACGAAACCGATGAGACCACATACGGAGACTGACGCCGCAGTGATCAAGGAGGCAGAGAGGTAAGAAACCAATTTCAATCTCTCCACATCCACGCCCAACTGGACAGCATTTTCTTCCCCGGAGAGGATAAGGTTCAAATGGCGAGAGCGGAGATAGAGAAGGGTGATACCCAATAAAATATAAGGAAAGATGATGAGAATCGCCCGGGCGTTTGAAAAACTGAAGTCACCCATCAACCAGAAGAGTATCGTATGGAGTTCTTCTCTCTGGGAGACAGAGATGAAAAACATGATGAGGGCGGAGAGAAAGGAACCGGTGATGACACCTGCCAGCAAAAGCGTATGGGGATGAATTTTGCCATCCTGTCTCCCGAAATAGAAGACGACTAGGACGGTCAGGAGGGCTCCCAAGAAGGAAGCCAGAGGAAGGCCAAAGGAAGATGTACCAAGCCCCAAGAGTATGGCAATAATCGCACCTACGGCTGCACCACTGGAGACTCCAAGAATATAAGGATCGGCCAGAGGATTTCTGAGGAGAGCTTGGAAGGTAGCCCCTGAGACAGAAAGACCTGCTCCCACGAGACCTGCCAGAATAGCCCGTGGAAGTCTGAGGGAAAGAATGATGGTCCGCTCCGTCTCGCTCCCTCCTCCTTTCAATCCCAGAATGGATTGGAAGAGAATTCGGATCGAACGAAACGGTGGGACTCTTACACTTCCCGTCATGATGCAGACGAAGATAACCAGGATTAAGAGGAGGCTGAGAAAGATTGAGATCGTGAGGACTTTTTTTTGTGTGATGATCTTCATGGGATTTAAATCAATATCAAAGGACAAAACCCGAATGCCAAATCAAATCCAAAGCTAAAATGTCAAAAAATTCTTTTCAATTACCTGCTTGCGACAGGCAAGCGTTTCGAGATCTGTAATTTTTTTGAAATTTAGATTTTGACATGTGAAATTCAGATTTTTTGAAAAAACCTATTTCCTAAACCCTTCCGGATGGAGCATTCCTGCGAGTCCCTCCAATCCGTCGATGATGCGCGGCGACGGCCGATCGATCAGGTCAGAGTCAATGAGGTGAATACGGCCATTTTTCACGGCAGGAATGGTCTTCCAACGATTCCATTCCTGAAGAATCTTCTGATAATCTCCCTCAGGATTCATGGAGCTGATCACGATCACCTCAGGAGATCTTTTCAGAATCTCCTCCATCCCAAATCGAGGATACACCTCTTTCTCTTTTCCTGCAATATTTTCACCTCCGGCAAGCCGGATAAGGTCATCTGCAAAACTCCCTTTTCCCACTGTCACCAGAGGGGCATCTCCGATCTGGACAAAAACTTTAGGTCGGGGAAGGTCCTTGGTGAGTTCGATCACTCTCTGACTTCTCTCCCTCATTCCCTCAATGATCACCCTTGCTTTTTTTTCCCGGTTCACCACCTGACCGATATGGATAATGCTTTCAAGGATATCCTTAAAATTCTTTGGATGGATGACATAAGTCGGAAAGCCCAATTGTTCCAGGCGATCCACCATACCCCTGGTATTTCCAGCTCCCGTAGCTATGATCAGGTCAGGGGTGAGGGAGATGATTTTTTCAAAATCAAGACGGATATAACTTCCTATTCGAACCTTGGTATTGGCTTTTTCAGGAAAGTTGCAGTGAATGGAGACGCCCACGATCTCCTCATCGAGGCCGAGGCCGAAGAGGATCTCGGTGATGTTGGGAGCCAGGGAAACGATCCTCTTTGGGGGAAAAGGGAAAGTCACTTCCCTTCCCACTTCGTCTTTAAACGTTCTCTCGGTTGAATAAGAAACTGAAAAAGAGAGAACGAGGAAGAACAAAAGTGTGAAAAAACCCGTTCGGAGGGCGGGCGTCAAGGGAGGAAATTTTGGAGGCAGATTTTTCATTGGAGTTGGAACTTGACAGGGATGTTCACCCAAAGGGGAATGGCAACATCGCCCTTCTTTGCGGGAATGAATCTCCACTGTTTCACAGCGGTGAGGGCTGAATGGTCGAGCAACTCGTAACCAGATGACTTTTTTATCTCGATGTGCCCCACCTGCCCGTTGATGAGGACTTCCACCCTTAAAACCACTTCTCCTTCATATCCCTTTTCCCTGGCTTCCTGCGGATAGACGGGTTTCGGGTTCTCAGCATATCTGGGTCGAGCCCCATTGCTCCCTCTAAGGGCGTAGAAAAATTTGCCCAAAATCCCTGCCCCCTTTCCAGAACCTCCTTCGCTGGAATTTTCATTCCCAGATCCTATTCCTGACCCTAATCTTCCTCCAGATCTGCCATACGAGAAAACATTTTCACCTTCTTCTTCGGAATGGAAAGAGGGTAAAGAAGCAGAAAGACTCCCCCCGTTCGAAGTGGCTTCTTCGGAAGAAACCGTATTCCCCTCATTCCTGAGGTTCGGGTCTGCATCCGAGACCGACCCAGGAGCCATTGCTCTGTTACTTGGTTCACTGGATATTTCCTCTTCCTCCTTATTCTTCGAAATGGGCTTCGGTTCTTCAAAAGAAATAGTCTCTGTTACAGACGGATGAGTCAAGAGGGGGGCCTGGTGTAATCCCTCACGATCAAATGCGGGTCCTTCGCGATCTTGATTTTCAGTTTTTAGTGGAACAGGAAGAATAATCTTGGTGTTGGCTTTCTCCTTGGTCACCCTGGGGAGAAGGGTAACCTTGACGTAACGCGTGGGCATTCGAAGGACCTTAGAGTCTTGGAGTAAGCTTGAGGCAATCCCAAGAAATAGAAGATGAATAGCCAACGAGATAGAGGCAGCAATCTTCAGAGTCAAATTTTCAGCCATATTCCAAACACCAATAAAAAACCCAGTCTTCGTATGAAAGACTGGGTTTTTTCAAATTTCCCTTCACAGTCCTCCACCGAAGACCTATTGTGAAGCGCCTCAAGCAGGTTTTCTGACTCTCCCGTCCTTTCAGCAGCCTTCCCATCCCGAGCTTATCAAGAGACAGTGGCTAATCATTTGCTGAAGGGATTCCCTTTTTCAAAAAGGGCAGGATTACAGCGGCGTGGCCGTCCCTGACTTTCACAGGGTTCCCTTATGACCTTAAAGCCACCTAAATGTAGATCTTTCATACCCATTATATAACATCTCCAAACTTTGTCAAACTAAAGCATTTTTCTTTCATCATAGGGTTCTCTCTGAATGCATTGAACCTAAAAAGTGTAAGAGACCCCTCCATAGAAATGGCGCTCGGGTGAAGGATAATAGTTGGGTTGTCCCAAAAAGTCGAGGACTCCGTATTCCGCATACTTTCGATTGGTGAGGTTGTTCACCCCCGCAAAACCCTTCAGGCCTTTCCAGGTGTAAGAAAGCTTTGCATCCCAGGTGTAATATCCATCCAGTTTGCCAACCTGGTTTGCCCAATCACTAATAAAATATCGTGCCCCGACAATATTTGCTTTCGTGCTTAGCTGGAACCCTCTTCCAAAATCAACCTCTGTCCCGATGGAACCTTTGTGCCTGGGCACAGCAGGAATATCATTTCCTGAAAAGGTGCCTCCCCGGAGAGAGGGCTTCATATAACCGTAGTTCCCCCAGATAACCAACCATGGCAAGGGTTTGGTTCTTACCCCAACCTCTACCCCCTGGCGCCGCGTCTTTGTATAATTCTCATTGGCAAAGGTAACGGGATTGTAGAAGATTTCATTACGAAGATCGATCCAGAAGAGCGTCAGACTTGCCTCGATTTGATCGGTGAAGGCGTGGCGGATTCCTGCTTCGTAATGGTATCCGTATTGGGGTTTTAACGTCGGGTTTGCACGGACTTCAATCACTGTAAAGGTCACCGGGTCTAAGATATATTGAATCAATTCGTCAGAAACCGGAAACCGGAAGCTTCGTTTATAGCTTAAGAAGGCAGAGGAATCTTTGGCGAACAGAAAATTCAGACCCGCATTCCAGGCAGGCTCGCTGTTTCTTGATATATCTTTTGATTTCGGTACATCCTGAGAGATATTGAAGATGACCCATTCCTGCCGGTACCCAAGGGATAGAATGAGGTTGTCGAGTATGGAGAACTCATCCAATACGTAGGCCCCCGTTGATCTCTTCTTAACTTCCGATTGATTTTGATTGGGTATGGAGAAGGCCGAATCTGAGAAGATATTTAACCCCGATCTGTAGAAATCCAACCCAACGGTCAATTTATTGGGGAATGTCCACAGGGGTTTTTCCAGAATATATTTTGGAGTCAATCCCCAGGTGTTTACGTTTCTTTTGCTATTGAAGGAGTAGGAGAGAAGGAAATCATTTCCCTCCCGATGCCGGTATGAAAGATCGGTTTCGATCCTGCCCAGTTTTCCGAGGTTAGCCTTTATGCCGAAAACCCCAAAGCCGTCCTCCGTTTCAGCCTTATCAAAAGGGTTTTTGGCAGACCGCCTGTCCGATTCATAAATTGTTTGAGAAAGTGCTCCGGGCAAACCCGTATCGTCCTGATGAAAGCTTCCGCTGAGGTTGAAGCTCACTGTCTCATTCAGATCATAGATGATTTTACCTCCAACGTTTTTTGCTCTTAAAAATTGATTTTCCCGATATCCATCTGTAGAACTGTAATCGGCACTGAGGATGGCGGACAGGGAGCCCCACTTTCCACTGACCGAACCGCTTTCCTTGTTGTAGTGGTAACTTCCGATCACAACTTCCCCACCCGCAGAGAGAGGTTTTTCCGGCCTCTTCGTAATGATGTTCACGACACCTCCGGCCGCATTATCCCCGTAGAGCACACTTCCTGATCCCCTGACAATCTCAATCCGTTCTACCTGATCGAGGGGGATCTGAGTCCAATCCACTCCGCTTAGGTCAATCTCATTGACTCTTCTCCCATCGACAAGCACCAGGGTATTGAGAGGGCCTGTTTCGCCAAACCCTCTAATATCCACCTGGGCATTCTTTCCTGTGCCTGAAAGATTACGGACAACTACACCCACCTCGTTCTCTAGCACATCCGTGATTGTTTTGGCATTGGCGGCTGCTATCTTTTCTTGAGTGATCACGGTCACATTGGCGGGGACCTTTTTAATCTCCTGGGTGTCCCGGGTGGCAGTAACAACGACCTTTTCAAGCGTCACCTCGGTGTCTTGCGCAGAAGAAAAGAACGGGGACACGACGAACACGGTTAACACTAGAAAGATGGAAATAAAATGTTTCATAAAGTACCTCCCCTAAGAAATTTTTTGAGGAGAAGGGTCCAAAAAAAAATCCCCAGGCTTCGCACGGAAGACTAGGGATTTACCCGCATACACCCTTCACCGTCTTGACCTCGAAGACTTCTCCGTGAAGAATATCCAGGCAGGTTTTCTGACTCTCGGATCTTCCTACTTCTTGCGCCTTCCCATCCTGAGCTTGTCGAAGGACAGTGGTTTATTGCAAGTTTCGTCCCCGATTACAGCGGCGGGTCCGTCCCCGATTTTCCCCGTCAAGACGGGAATTACGGGGTTCCCTTCACCCGGATATCACTTTTCTTTAAGATTTCTCTTATCAAATTGAGAAATAGTTTGTCAAGCTTTTTTTAACCATGGGTTTAATTTCCAGAAAAGATTGCTTGCAAGACATTCCAGGCCATCTGAGGATTTTCTTTAAAGCGCCTAATCGAGTAGGCATACCAGTACTGCCCAAAAGGAACGTAGACACGCAGCCTATGGCCATCCGCGACGATCTTGTCACGAAGTTTACTCTTCACACCGTGAAGCATCTGAAACTCGTAGTCGGATTTTTGGAGATTCATCTCCTGAATCGTTTGATAAGCCGCGCCGATCAGAATATCATCATGGGTTGCAATGCCGACATAGCACTCTCCTTTGAGAAGCATTTTTAAGAGCTTTAGATAATTAAGACGGACTTCCTCTTTTCCTTTCAATGCGATCGCTTCTGGCTCAATGTAAGCTCCTTTACAAAGCCTGATATTCGGCTTCATCGAGACCAGTCTCTGGACATCCTCCTCACTTCGACGCATGTTTGCTTGGATGACCACTCCCACGTTTTCAAACCCCTCGGAGCGCAGCCTTCCGTATAATCCCATGGTTTCGCTCGTCGTGGATGAATCTTCCATATCCATCCGTACTAAATTGTTGTACCCGGAGGCGATCTCGAGCAAACGCTTGACATTTGAATGGCAGAATTCCTCATCGATCTTAAGTCCGAGTTGAGTGAGTTTACCTTAACGTTGCATAAAAGTTCTGAAATCGATAGTTGA
>Ga0154839_1240_pt3 | contig 24933 bp, 29 predicted proteins | sample Rifle2008BG16ft_FD_116143 | JGI IMG/M metagenome (GOLD analysis project Ga0154839, IMG submission 116143) | Deltaproteobacteria bacterium RBG_16_47_11
GCAGGCACGTGATGGAAGCACCTTTTAGACCAATAGCCACAGTTGTGGAATTAGCCATATTGGCTGCAGTGATCTACTCTCTCTTCGCTGGGGTGAGCTTTGCCGTATTTGACTTGGGGTTAAACCCGAAATACCAAAAGTTTATAAAGCTCGTGCTGATGATCATGGGCTGTTTGGCGCTGGTCTTCTTCATTGCCCATTTGGCCACATTTTATCCCCGCATATTCCCCATGCCTATATATCCAGGGTGATCAGGTGGATTCTTATTGGATTTTCTGGACAGGTCAGGAAGTTTACATCATGAAGGTATTTCTACCAATCCTCATTGGCTTCCTCGTCCTTTGGGCCGGACTGGTTGCACTTTTCATCTTTACCTTTCGCCGGCGACATTATCGACTATGGCATTTAGGAAAGGATGAGAAAAGATCTGATCATGTGGCGGCCAGGATCAAAACCCTCTTGGCCGTGACCTTCGCAAATCTCCGAATCTGGGACAGGAAAGAGTGGTATCCTGGCGCGATGCATTTTTTCATTTTCTGGGGAACGCTTTTAATCTTTCTGGGCAAGATCGTCAGGCTTTTCTCATACCCTCTCGGACTGGCCCATCCTCCTCAAAATATCTTTTTATACGCCTCCTTCATTTCTGAGGCCGGAGGGGTCTTGGTTCTTACGGGTGGGGGCATGGCCATCATCCGAAGATACATGATTAAGCCTTCTCGTCTGGAAACGACGCCCGACCGGACCTTGATCTTTATCTGGGGATTCGTGCTTATCTTTACCGGCTATTTGACCAAGGGCTACCGGATAGCGGGGATTGGGCTTCATGTCCCTCCGGATTGGTTTTCCTGGGCGCCGGTAAGCTATCTGATCTCGCGCCTTCTTTTGGTCCTGCCGTCCGCGCCTTTAAACGAGCTCCTGGTCTGGCATCGAGTCCTTATCCATGCTATCCCGGCAACCCTATTCCTTGCTTATTTCATTGTAAGCCACTCTCCTTTAAAACACTCTTTCTTATCGCCCCTCAATATATTTTTCCGCTCCCTCAGGCCAAAAGGTGTCCTTGATCCTATCCCTAATTTTGAAGAAGCGGAAACTTTTGGGGCCAAGGAGATCACTGAGTTTACGTGGAAGCAGTTGCTGGATCTTGAGGCCTGTACCAATTGCGGCCGTTGTCAGGACGTGTGCCCGGCACACCTGTCTGGGAAGCCGCTTTCGCCCAGACGGATGACCCAGAACCTGAAGGGGCATCTGTGGCGCGAGGGGCCAAAGCTGCTTTCCGTTCCACCGGACCAGCGACAATCGGGGTCCATCATGGGGACCACTGTAGGCGACGAGGAACTTTGGGCCTGCACCGCCTGTATGGCCTGCGAAGAAGTGTGCCCCGTCTATATTGAGCAGATAGGCCGGAACATTGATCTCCGTCGGCATCTGGTTCTTATGGAAACGAAATTCCCTTCTGGATTGAAAGGGGTTTTCAAAAACTTAATGAATAGTCAAAACCCTTGGGGAATGGGCCGCGGACTGCGGGCGGAATGGACCAAAAGCCTGAGAGGGGGGATGCTTTCGAAAGGATCCGAAGGGGGGATACTCTTTTGGGTAGGATGCGCTGGAAGCTTCGACGACCGGAATATAGAGGTAGCCATTTCCTTTGTGAGTATCTTGAAATCTATCGGAGTTCGTTTTTGGATCCTGGGCACGGAAGAAAGGTGTTGCGGAGATCCAGCACGGAGAACCGGAAACGAATACCTCTTCCATACCTTGGCACAGGCGAATATCGAAATCTTACAGAAACATGGTGTGAAGGAGATCATCACTCTGTGTCCCCACTGTTTTCATACCCTAAAAAATGAGTACCCCCAATTCGGAGGGGAGTTCCACGTTCTCCACTACACCGAATTCTTAGCAGGTCTTCTTTCTGAAAGAAAGTTAAAGCTCACCAAGCCGATTAATAAAGTCATTACCTACCATGATTCCTGTTACCTCGGGCGGGGAAACAAAATCTACGAGGCCCCTCGTAAGATTTTGCGTTCTATCCCTGGCCTGAAACTGGTAGAGATGGAGCATCATGGCAAGCGGAGCTTCTGCTGTGGTGCTGGAGGAGGGCGGATGTGGATGGAGGAAAATATCGGAAAGCGGATTAATCAGATGAGAACCGTTCAATCCATCGGGACAAGAGCGGGGGTGATAGGAACAGCGTGCCCCTATTGTCTGACGATGTTAGGAGATGGCGTCAAAGAGATGGGCGAGGAAGAAAACATGGTCGTTTTCGACCTGAGCCAACTTGTTGAGCGGTCGATGTGACCTCCCACCCAACAATCCTCTTGGGCTGCACCGAACCAGAAGAATGTCCTCGTGAAGTGGTTCATTTCATAAATACGATGAAGTTCAAAATCGAACTTACGAAATAGGACGCTGAATTCGAGAGCCGTCAGTTGAATCCCTTAGGGTTGTATTCCCCGCCGCTTGCGGCGAGTTCGTCATTCCGGCGGAAGCCGGAATCCAGAGGGACTGACTGGATTCCGTGTCAAGCACGGAATGAAATCTGATACCCCGCTGCTTGCGGCGGGGTAGTTCATTGATTCTTGGGAAGCTTAACCGTGAATGTGGTCCCCTTGCTCAGCTCACTTTCAAGATGAATTTCTCCCTGGTGAAGCTTGACGATTTCCTGGACCAGGGATAGGCCAATCCCAAGGCCCTTGAAGTTTCCAAGAGGCTTTGGTTTATCTTGAAAATGGCGTGTAAAGACCTCTTTCAGAGACTGGTGAGATATACCCACCCCTGTATCCATGATACGGGTGTAGGCGAATCCTGGATCGTGGTGGAGGTCCACATGGATCTTCCCACCCTGACGGTTATATTTGAGGGCATTGGTGAGAAGATTGTCATAGAGCTGGCTGAGCTTCTCTTCTACGCCCCGAACGATTACAGGCTCCGAAGGGAATCGCATCTCGAGAGCGATCTGGTGTTCACTTGCCAAGGGTTCAATGGTGGCGCACGAGAATTTGATCACCTCCGAGAGATTGATCGTTTCAAAGACCCAGGCCTCTTTCTGAATTCCTAATTCGGCCAAGTCAAAAAGATTGTCGATATTCCTTCCGAGCTTCAATAAATTCTTATAGGAGATTTCTAAGAATTTTTTCTGCTGTTCGGTTAAAGAACCGACCTTTTCATTCAGGAGCATGCCAACGTATCCCATGACTGAGATCATGGGAGTTTTTAATTCATGGCTGATATTGGAGAAAAAATTGTCTTTCATCTGGCCTAAGTGTTTTAATTCTTCATTGGCCCGCTTCAGTTTTTTCAGGGCTTCCCGAAGCTCGTCCTCTACCTTTTTCCGCTCCGTCACCTCCTGTGAGACAACGATGACACCCCAATACTCATTCTGAGGACCCCAGACGGCGGAATAGCTATTGTCATAAAATTTTCCTTCCACCATCTGAATATTCATGCGGTGCCGACCCGTTACCTTCCCATTTCTCAAGTCTTCGATGATTTGGAGGACTTTGGAATGGTTTTTGGGAGGATGACATTCAAGAATGGACTGTCCCATGACCTGGCTCAGCCGGATATTCCGAATCCTCTCTGCAGCCGGGTTGCAGTAGGCAATTCGATTCTGATCATCGATAAAGACGACCCCCTGTTCCATAGCATCAAAAATAGCTTTAAGGACAGTGAATTCCATAGACAATTTAAAAATAACGTGGCCAACGAAGTGAAAAGAACACTTGAATCCAGTTGAGCAAGAGAACCTTAATTGGGCTCAGAGAGGGTGTTGATTAACTCCATCAGATCCTGTACCTTCACCTTTTTCTTCAGTTTCTTGGTGTTGACGGAGAGGACCCTTTTGCATTGCTGACAGGCAGAAAGGACGATATCTGCCCCTGTTTCTTCAATCTCCTGGGCTCTCAATCCCGCAATTCCCTTGGTTACATTTGGAAAAAACATCTCGAGATCCCCTCCGCCTCCACAGCAAGTCGCATGATTGCGGTTAGTCCCCATTTCGACGAAATGAATCTTCGGGATCATCTGGATGATCTCCCGGGGAGGTTCATAGATCCCTGAAGCACGACCGAGGTCACACGGGTCATGGTAAGTGACAATGGCTTCAAGGGGCCGTAGGGGAATTTTCTCATCCTTCAGCAATTTCACAAAATACTCTGTGCTATGAATCACCTCGAATTGGGGGGTGATCTTTGGAGAAAAACGCGGATATTGATGTTTCCACATATGGTAACAGGAGGGACATCCGCAGAGAAGCGTCTTGGCTCCCATTGCGTTGATCTTCTCAATATTGTGATTCATCAATTCATAGGCCATCTCCTCTTTTCCCATTCCGATCAGGGGCCAACCGCAACACCATTCCTGGGGTCCTAATAGGCCGAAATCGACTTTTGCCTTATCCAGAAGTTGCAGGGTGGATCGGGAGATGGAAAAGGCAATTGGAAAATAAGAGGCCACACACCCTGCAAAATAGACGACCTCGGCCTTTCCCTTTTGGGTGTATCGAGAGAAGGTCTCAGGCATTTCTTGGATCCAGTCGAGTCGGTGTTCGTTTTGGAGATAGACGACATTCTTCCCTATCTCAAGATTCTCCAAGATAGCTTTTGCTGCCGGGGGGTCTAAGTCTGCCTTCCCGATATTTTTTCGAAGGGAAATTCTCATCTCCTTAGAATGAATATGGACCGGACAAACCTCGTTGCAATGGCCACAGAGCGTGCACTGGAAGACCTCGTTCGAGAAGGCCTTCAAACGTTCTGGATCAACAGATCTTGTCCTGAGGAAAAACTTCTTAAGCCGGGACCGACTGATCATCCAGTCCTTTGCAGTGCTAAACGCTTCAAGAGGTGTGACCCGTCGATCCTGGGTGGCTGCAAAGGCGGGGCAACTTACCGTGCATTCTCCGCAACGAGTGCAGCCCTCAAGCTCAATCATCTGTTTCACGGTGAGTTCTAACGGTTGCATCCGTTCTCCACTCATTTCTTATATAAATATCGTAACACATCTGTTCGAAAAATCACCTGATTCCTGAACCCCTGAGAGGGGATTTTCATTTTTAATCAATGTTCCACTTCCTCCGATCGGTTCAAGAAGACTGTTACTGAGGAGGTGAAGATATGGAGCAGTTTGCTATGAGGAATGTAGACGAACCAGAGAAGGCTTGGTATGACATGGAAATACCAGAGGAAGTCTGCATTGATCTTAACATTTTTGAAAAATAGAGAGAGAAAATAACCCCCGAAAGAAACCCAATTGTTGGCACTGGCAGGGGTGAGATTGGCCATGTAGACACGTGCCTGAGAGACCTCTGGATGAGCGATGCGGTATCCTTCGATGAAGAAGCCGGAGACTTCCAGAAAAAGGATGAAGAGGAGCGTGATGATATCCTCCTCCTCGGTCTGGAGTTGCCCAGGTTTTAGAAAGAACCGGCGGACGATCGCCAGGACACAGCCTATCAGGATAAGAAAACTGAAGAACTCTAGGAAAAAATCGAGGAAGGGTCGAACCAATCCCGTCTCAAACTCATGAGCGAATGAGAAGATGGGAAAAGAATGGCTCAGTTCCAAAAGGTAGAAGGTAGAAAACCCCTTGATCATGTCGACGATGAACGTTGCGACAAAACCGACCACCAGCAGGGTATGGGTAACCCAGCGGTAAAAGGATTGGCGGAAGAGCTTCCGATGAAAGATTACATCAACCCAGAGGACTCGAAAATACCATCCGGGCTTCAGCCAGAACCCTTTCCAACCCCGCCGAAGGAGCATCTTGAGCTTTTTCACCTTGGTTGCATTCTCGGCGCCTGGAAAGGTTCCCTCAAGCCAGACACTGAGGTGGAGAGCCATCCCTCCAATAAAGAAAATCACCGTAGGAATGAACATGAGATAGAAGATCAGGTGTTTGTCCATGGTCTTAGGCCTTTTGTCTCCCCCCGCACTAAAAAGCTTCCCGTCCAGTAGATTGACTTCTCCCAAAAGGTGAAGTATTATTATTTTATGAAATGGAAATGGATTCTGTTCGCCGCAATTTTATGCTTAACGGGTGGGGTCTGTCAAGTCCAGTCTAGTGAAAAAGACCTCTTATCCCAGGTTTGGGCGTACAATGGGAAATCGTACCAGGGGGTGCAGAGCCCGGAGTACATTTCCTACGATTTGGCTCTACGGAATTATCTGACAAATCAGATCCGCCAGCGATTTGGCGTGAGCCTCGATCCCAAGAAATATTCAGGATTCGATCTCCTTGAAATCGGGTCTCTCTTCAAATGCAAGAAATCGAGTGAACCCTTCGATCTCTTCCTCAAAGGGTTTCCGAAACACCCCTGAGTCAATCTGCAGCGTAGCCCTCGCTTTCTCCTCACTCTCTTTTTAAAGAAGGGTTGCCAGATTTTTTTGTTCCGACTTGCAGTGCCATGCGCTAATCTGTTAACATATGGAAAAATTTTCATATCAACTTATCCCTTCGATTGCTCTTGACAAATAAAATTTTTTTTATATATTTAACTATTTAATCTATTCATATCGAATGGTTTGATCATGTTTACCGTGAAATTGGATGATATTCCTGAAGAGGGATTAACCCTGAGTTGGGAGGAACGGCGGGATTCTCTCCTGGAATATCTCAGGCATTTCTCATCCATCGATTTTGATTTCGATACTCCGCTCCATGGCGAGGCTCAGATCAAAAAGATGGGGGAATCCTATTTAATTCAAGGAAGTGTTCAAGCCCTCCTTCAGCTTCGGTGCGTGAGATGCTTGAAAGAGTTCGACTATCCCCTCTCTTTACCATTCGATCTCACCCTTCACCTTCTGAAACAGGCAGCCTTTGAGGAGGAGATTGAACTGGGGGAGGAGGATCTGAAATCGAATTTCTTTGAAGGCGGAAAAATTCATCTCTCTGAGATCGCCTGCGAGCAGATCTTTTTAGAGATTCCTTATCAGCCCCTCTGTCGAGAGGACTGCAGAGGTCTCTGCCCCCAGTGCGGCCGGGACCTAAACCTCTCCTCCTGCGATTGCACCCGGGAGGACTGGGGGATAGGGTTCTCAGTCCTTCGGAAAATGAAAGGAGATCCTTCTTGAGGCAGGGAACCGAGCTCTTCATCTTCAAATAGAAAGGATGTTTTATCATGGGAGTCCCAAAACGCAGAACATCACCCTCACGAAGAGATAAACGTCGGACCCATAAAAAGCTTGGCGTTCCGACCCTCTCTCTTTGTCCCCAATGTCACGAACCTGTCTTACGCCACCACGTTTGTCCTCACTGCGGGGTTTATAAGGGGAAAGAGGTTGTGTCCATTGAAGAGGAGAAGTGAGAGGGGAAGGTTAGGGCGGATCAGAATACGATGAAGATTGCGGTCGATGCCATGGGGGGCGATTTTGCGCCTCAGGCCATTGTCGAGGGAGCCTATCTGGCGGCGAAGAATCACGGGGTTAAGGTCATTCTGGTCGGTGATGAAGATCAGGTCAGCAAAGAACTGTCCAAGTATCCTACCTCGAAGCTTCCCATCTATATCCATTATGCACCCCATGTGGTCGCTATGCATGATTCCCCGTCGGTGGTCATCCGGAGGATGAAGGAGACCTCCATAAAGGTAGCGATCGAACTGGCAAAAGAAAATGAGGCAAGCGGCGTTGTCTCCGCAGGAAATTCCGGGGCTACCATGGCCTTAGCCATGTATCTCTTCAAGAAGCAGGAAGGCGTGGATCGGCCGGCCATTGCCACTACGCATCCCACCATGAAGGGTTCGACGGTCCTCATCGATTCAGGAGGCAATGTCGATTGTAAACCCTTCCATCTCGTCCAGTTTGCCATGATGGGAGATGCCTATGCGAAATATATCCTGGGGACAACAGAACCTCGGATCGGTGTCTTAAGCAACGGAGAAGAAGAAGGAAAAGGGACTGAGCTGACTCGGGAAGTCCACGAAATCTTATCCAAGACCGATATGAACTACATTGGCTATGTGGAAGGTCGGGAGCTCAATAGTGGCGAGGTGGATGTCATCGTCTGTGATGGCTTCGTGGGCAATGTGGCTCTGAAAATCAGCGAGGGCCTTTGGGAGACGATCAGCGGTATTCTTAAATGGGAGGCCCAGGATAATATCCGGGCCAAGGTCGCCTATTTTCTGATGAAACGAGCCATGCGGCGTCTCGAAAAAAGGTTGGACTATTCGGAATACGGAGGGGCTCCCCTTCTGGGGATTAATGGTAACTGTGTCATCAGTCACGGTGCATCGAATGGCAAGGCCATCATGAATGCCATCCTTTTAGCCTCGAATCTCGCCAAGAACCGTCTCAACGAACATCTGATCCAGGAATTAAAAGAGAAGCAAGACCTGCTTCGACTGGGACAGCGAAAACAGGAGAAGGTCGTAGAGCCCATCAAGACGGTTCATTGATCCCCAGAAGAAAACGACAGGAGGAGTCGAGCCTTGGATTATTTCATCAGCCAGGAACAACAGATGATACAGGATTTAGCCCGAAAGATCGCCCGGGAAAAGATCTTGCCGGTTAGGGCAGAATTGGACGAGAAGGAAGAGTTCCCTTGGGAGATTGTTAAAATCAGCGCGGAGGCGGGCCTTATGGGGGTCTCCATGCCGGAGGAGTACGAAGGTTTTGGGGGGGGGGTCTTAGAATATTGCTTGGTTGCAGAAGAATTGAGCCGGGTCTGCCTGGGGATTGCAACCAGTGTAGTGGCAAGTGGCTTGGGTGCTATGCCCATCCTGCTTTTTGGAAGTCTCGAACAGAAGAAGAAATACCTTCCCGACATTGCAAAAGGGAAGAAGCTGGCTGCTTTTGGGTTGACAGAGGCTGATGCAGGAAGTGACGCGGGTGCGATCCGGACGACCGCCACCCGGACTGCCGATGGCTATCTCCTCAATGGGACAAAACAATGGATCACCAATGGAGGAGAGGCTGAAATCTACACTGTCATTGCGATGACAGACCGATCCAAGGGGCCCAGGGGCGCGAGCGCTTTTATATTGGAGAAGGGTACCAAAGGTTTTACCTTTGGCAAAAAGGAGAAGAAGATGGGTATCCGGGCCTCAGCAACCCGGGAGCTGGTTTTCCAAGACGCCTTGGTTCCCCAAGAGAACCTCATTGCGAAGGAGGGAATGGGGTTCATTGTCACCATGAGGACCTTCGATCGGACAAGGCCAGGGGTGGGGGCCCAGGGTGTCGGCCTAGCCCAGGGCGCCCTTGACGAGGCTGTCCGATATGCCCGGGAACGGGAACAGTTTGGGAAAAAGATTATCTCCTTCCAGGCCATCCAGCACCTATTGGCTGATATGGCCACTCAGGTCGAGGCAGCAAGGGCCCTGGTCTATGCTGTGGCCCGTTACGTCGATCAGTCGAAGAACCCAAGGGAGATTTCGAAGGTTTCTGGGATGTCAAAGGTCTTTGCCAGTGATGTGGCCATGAAGGTGACGACCGATGCGGTCCAGGTTTTTGGAGGCTACGGATATATGCGGGACTATCCCGTTGAAAAGATGATGCGGGATGCTAAAATCCTTCAGATCTACGAAGGGACTAACCAGATCCAGCGGAACATCATTGGTCTCGAATTGAGCAAAGAGTACGCAGGGAAGGTCTAACGATGAAGCCAATCGCCTTTCTCTTTCCTGGCCAGGGTTCCCAAACGGTCGGCATGGGGAGAGAGTTTTATGAGAATTTCAGCCTTGCAAGACAAGTCTTTGAGGAAGCGGATGATGTCCTTCGCTTCTCCATTTCGAAGCTCTGTTTTCAGGGACCCGAAGAGGTGTTGAAGCTAACGGAAAATACCCAGCCTGCGATTCTGACTGTGAGCATTGCGAGCCTCAGAGTACTCCAGAATGAAAAGGGGGTTACTCCGGAGCTCACGGCCGGCCATAGCCTTGGCGAATACAGCGCCCTTGTCACTTCCGGAGCCCTTGCCTTTTCGGATGCTGTCCAAATCGTTCGCCTCCGGGGACGATTTATGCAGGAGGCGGTACCCGCAGGAGAGGGAGCTATGGCAGCGATCCTTGGGATGGAACGGGAGGAGGTTGAAAAACTCTGCGCGGAGGTGGCAGGAGATGAAGTGGTTACCCCTGCCAATTACAATGGTCCAGGCCAAATCGTGATCTCCGGCCATGCGAAGGCAGTGGAGCGGGCCATCGAGGCGGCGAAAAAGAAAGGGAAGAAGGCTGTGTCCCTTCCGGTCAGCGCCCCTTTCCATTCGCCTCTCATGAAAGGGGCGGGGGATCGATTGGGAAAAGAACTTGAAAGGATTCCCATCGGAGATTTAAAGATCCCAGTGGTCACCAATGTCGAAGCTGAGATCAACATCGTGAAGGAAAAGGTGAAACCCCTTTTAATCACTCAGGTATCGAGTCCCGTTCGATGGGAAGAGTCGATGAAACGAATGGTCCGTGAAGGAATTGAGCGGGTCATCGAGATCGGTCCCGGAAAGGTCCTCTCGGGTCTGATGAAACGGATTGATTCCAAGATCGAAACGGGAAATATGGAAGACATACAGACACTGAAAAAGATCGCTTAGATCGATCCCTTAAAGGAGTTCATTTTGGAACTGAAGGGTAAAGTTGGATTGGTGACAGGGGCAGCCCAGGGAATTGGAAAGGCCATTGCGTTCATCCTCGCTCAAGCGGGAGCAGATATCGTCGTTTCCGATATTAATCTTGAGAAGGCTGAAGCAACTTCTAAGGAGATGGTGACTCTCGGTCGAAGAACGATGGCGGTTCGGGCAAACGTTGCCGTCTTAGACGAGGTCGAGAAGATGGTCCAGACGATCATCGATCGGTTCGGTCAGATCGACATCCTCGTCAATAATGCTGGGATTGCCAGGGACAAACTGCTCCTCCGGATGACCGAGGAGGACTGGGACCAGGTCGTCGATATCAACCTGAAGGGGACGTTTAACTGTACCAAAGCGGTCATCCGCCACATGTCGAAACAGAGAAGCGGAAAGATTGTAAACATCGCTTCGGTGGTCGGAGAAATGGGAAATGCAGGCCAGGCAAACTATTCGGCCTCAAAGGCAGGCGTGATCGGTTTTACGAAAACGATTGCAAGGGAGTTTGCATCCCGGGGGATCAATGTCAATGCCATTGCTCCTGGGTATATTGTCACGCCGATGACCGATGTCCTTCCAGAGAGGGCAAAGGAGGAACTGAAGCGAATGATCCCCATGGAACGATTAGGACTGCCAGAGGATGTCGCACAGGCGGCCCTCTTTCTGGCTTCTGAGGCATCGAGCTACATTACCGGACAGGTAATCAATGTCAATGGTGGTATCTATATGTAACCTTAAGGAGGTGATTTCATGTCAATCGAGCAAAGGGTAAAGGAAATTATTGTGGAACAGTTGGGTGTCAACGAAGGCGAAGTGAAACCCGAGGCAAAGTTCGTCGACGACTTGGGAGCAGATTCTCTTGACCTGGTGGAACTCGTCATGGCTCTTGAGGAAGAGTATAACATGGAGATCTCAGACGAAGATGCCGAGAAGATTCTGACCGTGGGTGATGCCATCGAATATATCAAGGCCCATGTTTCTCAATAAGGAATCGCGCCGAACAAGCCAAAAGGAGGTGTAATGTTTTGAGGAAAAGGGTTGTGATCACAGGGATGGGACTGGTGATTCCCACCGGAGTCGGTGTCAAAACTGCATGGAAAAATGTCTGCGAGGGGAAATCCGGCATTGGCCCTCTTACCCGGTTCGATGCGAATGGGTTTGAGACAAAAATCGCTGCCGAGGTTAAAGGCTTTAACCCGGAACGCTACATCGATAAGAGAGAGAGCAAAAGAATGGATCTCTTCGTTCAGTATGTAATGGGGGCTACCCAGGAGGCCATTGAGGATTCCAGGCTTCAGATCACTCCGGAAAATGCGGATCGGGTCGGGGTCATCGTCGGGACAGGATTAGGAGGGTTGCCTACCCTCGAGAAGTATCACCAGATCCTGCTCGAAAAGGGCCCGAGCCGAATTTCTCCTTTTTTCATTCCCATGCTGATAGCCAATATGGCTTCGGGCCAGATTGCCATTCGCTTTGGGGCCAAAGGACCCAACACCTGTTTGGTCACGGCTTGTGCCACAGGGGCTCACTGTATTGGTGATGCCTATCGCGCCATCCAATATGGAGATGCAGATGCCATTATCGCTGGAGGAACCGAAGCCAATATCACCCCCCTGACCATTGGTGGATTCAATGCCATGAAGGCCCTTTCCACCCGGAATGACGAGCCTGAGAAGGCCTGTCGACCCTTTGAAAAGAATCGGGACGGGTTCGTTGTTGCGGAAGGGGCAGGTATTGTGATCCTCGAGGAATTGGAGTTTGCCCTCAAGCGGGGAGCAAGGATTTATGGGGAATTAGTCGGGTATGGATATACCGGAGATGCCTATCATATTACTGCTCCGTCCCCGGATGGCGACGGGGCAGCCCGCTGCATGCGGATGGCCATCAGGGATGCGGGACTCCGACCGGAGGAGATCGAATACATCAATGCCCATGGGACCTCCACCCCGCTCAACGATAAAACAGAGACCCTGGCCATTAAGACTGTCTTTGGAAATCATGCCAAAAAGATTCCCATTAGTGCTACCAAATCAATGACCGGCCACTTGCTTGGAGCAGCCGGAAGCACGGAAGCGATCTTCACTCTATTGGCGATCTATGAGGGAATCCTCCCGCCTACAATCAATTATGAAGAGCCAGACCCTGAATGCAATCTCGATTATGTTCCCAATGTGGCAAGACATCAGCCGTTGAAGGTTGGAATGTCGAATGCCTTCGGGTTTGGAGGAACCAACGCCACGTTAATCTTTCGAACCTTTTCAGGGTAGGCCAATGCAGATTGGAATCGCTTGCGACCACGGAGGCTTTGGACTCAAAGAAGAGTTGAAAACCTTTTTAAGATCGATGGGAGTCGATCCCATCGATTTTGGCTCTTTTGATGAAACCTCTGTCGATTATCCGGATTTTGGTCTCCAGGTTGCCGAGAAAGTCTCCAAGGGTGAATTAGAGAGGGGAATCCTCATTTGTGGAACAGGCATTGGAATGTCGATCGTCGCCAATAAATATTCAGGGGTCCGGGCTGCCCTGGCCAACGAAATTTATTCGGCCCGATGCAGTCGGGAGCATAATGATGCCAACATTTTAGTTTTGGGGGGTCGCGTCATTGGGCCAGGACTGGCCAGAGAGATTGTAAAGGTCTGGCTGGAAACCCCATTTGCAGGGGGAAGGCACAAACGACGGATCGAGAAGATCGAGGCCCTTGAAAAGAAAAATTTTAAGGGATGACCTTAACCGACTCAAAATCCAAATGCCAAATGAAGGTCGAAGTCCAGATATAAAGATGAAATCCGGGTAGTCCCTCGGAAGGTGTGAAATTATTGGATAAAGGCTGACCGGACAGGGAATATCTCCAAAATCGCAGGATGCGTACATCAACTTATTCATGGCGTTCACTCTGCCATTTGAAATTTTAATGGTCGGGATTTGTTTGGGATTTCGATATTCGGATTTGGGAATCTTTAATCAATCCCATCTTCAACAGTGACTCTCCATTGAGAAAAAAAGAGAAAAAAAGAGAGCCTCGCCCCTTTCGACCTTCCTGGGAAGAATATTTCATGGATATCACGCATCTTGTCTCCAAACGCTCGACCTGCCTTCGAAGGCAGGTCGGTGCTGTTCTTGTAAAAGATAAAAAAATACTGGCAACTGGCTACAATGGAGCTCCTTCTCGCTTAGACCACTGTCTTGATATTGGCTGCCTAAGGCAGCAACAGGGAATTCCCTCTGGAGAGCGGCACGAGCTCTGTCGGGGACTTCATGCAGAACAAAATGCAATCATTCAGGCTGCCTACCATGGTGTGGGGATTCAAGGCGCAACCCTTTATTGCACAAACCATCCCTGTATGATTTGCTCAAAGATGGTTATCAATGCAGGTATCAAGAGAATCGTTTACGAAGAAGGCTATGCCGATTTCCTGGCTGCCAAAATGTTAAAAGAATCCGGAATCAAAATAGAGAGATTTAATCGAAAGTAAGAATTCAAAACGGAAAGTGGAAGGTTGTTCCAGCTTCCACATCCCCCACTCGAAAAATGAAATGCCCCTTCTGTAATCACCCTGAAAGCAAAGTGGTTGATTCTCGTGAGAGCAAGGATAAAGAGACCATCCGGCGTCGCCGGGAATGTCTCGGTTGCCAGAAACGCTTTACCACGAGCGAGAGGGCAGAGGAGGCCCTCCCTTCGGTCATCAAGAAGGATGGGCGGAGAGAATCTTTCAATCGCCTCAAGATCCTGAATGGTTTGAAAAAGGCCTGCGAGAAGAGGCCCATCAGTATCAATGTCATCGAAAAGATTGTCAATCGCATCGAACTCCATTTCCAAGAAAAAGGGGAACGGGAGATCAAGAGCTCGGAGATTGGTGAGAAGGTCATGGAGGAACTCCACCGTCTGGATGGGGTAGCCTATGTCCGCTTCGCCTCGGTCTACCGGCAATTCAAAGATATCCAGGAATTCATGGATGAACTGAAAGGCCTCCTTGGAAACCGGGAAGAAATCAAAAGAAAGTAGATCGAGATTCGATTTAAGACCCTCTTGGAAGGATTGGGATTTCTTTGATGAATGATGAACAGTGGATGAGACAGGTCCTCCGGTTGGCTGAAAAGGGGAGAGGAAGAACCTCACCCAATCCCATGGTAGGGGCGATTTTAGTCAAGAGAGGGAAGATTGTAGGGAAGGGGTACCATGCCGGAGCAGGGGGACCCCATGCAGAGATTCTTGCCCTTCAACAGGCTGGAGAAAATGCGAGAGGGGCTACGCTCTTCATCAATCTTGAGCCCTGCATCCATTATGGCAGGACCCCGCCCTGTGCTCCTCGGGTGATTGAAGCGCAGGTGAAGAGGGTTGTTATCGGGATGAAGGATCCGAATCCCCAGGTAAAAGGGAGAGGGATTAACAGCCTAAAACATTCGGGAATCGAGGTTCAGGTAGGCGTTTTGGAGAAGGAGTGCGAGAGGATCAACGAGTCTTTTTGCAAGTACATCGTGAAGAAAGAGCCTTTTGTCATCCTCAAGGTCGCTTCGACCCTTGACGGAAAGATTGCCACCCGGGGGGGCGATTCCAAATGGATCACAGGAGAGGTCTCAAGGCGCTTTGTTCATCGACTCAGGGATCAAGTGGATGGGGTTCTGGTCGGAATTGAGACCGTTTTAAGAGACGACCCGATGCTGACGGCTCGAATCGAAGGAGGCCATGATCCCTATCGGATCGTGTTGGACAGCCGATTAAGGATTCCGGAACGAGCGAGGGTTCTCGAAGGGTCCCCCAGAGTGATCATTGCGACTACAGAAAAAGCATCGAGAGAGAAAATGGAGAGGCTCGAAAAGCAAGGCGCTCAGATCCTGGTCTTTGATTCGAAACAGGGGAAGGTCGATTTAAAGGCCTGCCTTAAGGGATTGGCGACCATTGGAATCATGACTCTTTTGGTAGAAGGGGGAAGCCAGGTCAATGGGTCCTTCTTGGATGAGAGGGCTGTGGATAAATTCTACTTCTTCTTCTCTTCGAAATGGATTGGCGATCAGGAGGCTCCTGGGATCTTTGGAGGTCATGGTGTAAAAGATCTCAAAAAAGTGGTGAGGCTTAGGGAAGTTCAATGGAGGAAGATGGGAGAAGATTTTCTTCTGGAAGGTTATGTTGAAAAAAGGAGAGTTTAGTGTTCACAGGAATTGTCGAAGATAAGGGGAAAGTAGTCCGGTTGGAGCATCAAGGTCAGGGCAACAGGCTGACCCTCGAAATCCCGGTCGGTTTGACAGAGATATCCCTTGGTGATAGTATTAATGTGAATGGGGCTTGCCTGACAGTCGTTGAAAAAAAAGGGCGGATGATTATGGTTGACCTTTCCTCGGAGACCCTTCAGAGGACCAATCTGAATGATATAGAAGAGGGAGAGGAAGTCAACCTCGAAAGGGCTCTCAAGCTCATGGATCGTCTGGGAGGCCATTTTGTTACCGGTCATATTGATGGGATCGGGACGGTTGTTGAAAAACGAAGGGAAGGCGATTTTCTCCAGATTCGCATCCGAGCGCCCCAATCTGTCACGAAGCATTTTGTGCAGAAAGGATCTATTGCCATTGATGGAATCAGTCTAACGGTTAACGAATGTCAGGGAGATGAGATCCAGATCACATTGATTCCATTTACCCTTCAGAAGACAACCCTTCTCAAAAAAGGGGTGGGCGACAGGGTGAACCTGGAAGCAGACATTCTTGGGAAATATGTGGAAAAACTTCTGGACCGAAAGAATGCCGGGTCCAAAGAATTAGATCGAGATTTCTTGAGGGAGCATGGTTTCTTAAAGGAGTGAGGAAACAGAATGTTGAATCGAATTGAAGAGGCCTTGGAGGATATTCGTCAAGGGAAGATGGTCATCCTGGTCGATGATGAAGACCGGGAGAACGAAGGCGACCTGACGATGGCTGCGGAAAAGGTGACATCAGGGGCCATTAATTTTATGGCCAAATACGGAAGAGGTTTGATCTGTCTCTCCTTGGCGGAGGAGCGGCTGAATGAACTTCGCCTTCCCATGATGGTTTCTGATAATAGGTCTCGGTTTCAGACAGCCTTTACCATTTCGATCGATGCCCGAAGAGGGGTGACAACCGGTATCTCAGCCGCTGACCGGGCCACAACCATCCTGACCGCTATCGATGAGAGCACCCAACCCGAAGATTTGGTCTCTCCAGGCCACATTTTTCCTTTGAAGGCTCAAAGTGGAGGGGTCCTTGTCCGGACTGGCCAGACAGAAGGTTCCGCTGACCTTGCCAGACTGGCAGGGATGAGACCCGCAGGAGTGATCTGCGAAGTCATGAACGAGGACGGGACCATGGCACGGATGCCCGACCTTGAAGCCTTTGCCCAGAGGCACGGCTTAAAGATCGTGACCATCTCCGATCTCATTAAATATCGACTGAGCAAGGAATCGCTTGTTCGAAGGATTGCCACGGCAAAGCTTCCAACCAAGTATGGAGGAATGTTCACTGCCATCGCCTATGAGAATGATATTGATGCCCTTCATCATATTGCTCTAGTCAAAGGTGAAATAAAACCAGAGGACAATGTTCTGGTCAGGGTCCACTCCCAATGCCTGACCGGTGACGTTTTTGGATCAAAAAGATGTGACTGTGAAGAACAGCTCCATGCCGCCATGGCCATGGTTGAAAAGGAAGGCAAGGGAGTCATTGTTTATATGAGGCAGGAGGGAAGAGGAATCGGACTGGTCAATAAGCTGAAGGCTTACGGCCTTCAGGATATGGGGAAGGATACGGTTGAAGCGAATGAGGAACTGGGATTTAAGGCCGACATGAGGGATTATGGCATCGGGGCCCAGATCCTGGTCGATTTGGGCCTTCATAAGATTCGCCTTATGACGAATAATCCGAGAAAGATTATTGGCCTTGAAGGATACGGAATCGAGGTTGTCGAACGGGTTTCCATTGAGACCAAACCCCTGAAAGAGAATATTGAATATCTGAAGACGAAGGCCAAGAAGATGGGCCATCTACTCTCTATCAAGTCAGGAGAATAATCCTGCATCGCATTAGATGTAGGACAGGGTCCTGAAGGTTACAGAATTCAGGAGAGGGCGAAAGGAGTGGACAATGGTGAAGACCCTTGAAGGTAAGTTGTTAGCTAAAGGACTCAAATTTGGGATTGTGGTGAGTCGATTCAACAGTTTTATCAGCGATCGACTCCTGGAGGGGGCCATGGACGCCCTCCGGAGAAGCGGGGCAGAAGAGGAGAATTGCCTTGTCGTTCGAGTTCCGGGGGCTTTTGAGATCCCTCTGGCTGCCAAAAAAATGGTCCAGACCGGTCGATTCGATGCCATTATTTGTCTCGGGTGCGTCATCCGGGGAGCCACACCGCATTACGCCTATATTGCCACCGAGGTCACCAAAGGTATTGCCAGCTTGAGCTTGGAGAGCGAGATTCCCGTCGCCTTCGGGGTATTAACCACGGATACCATTGAGCAGGCGATCGAAAGGGCCGGGACTAAAGTGGGCAACAAAGGTTTTGATGCCGCCCTATCAGCTATCGAAATGGCAAACTTGCTAAAAGAAATAGGAAGGGGTTAAACCAACGATTGACAAAACGAAGAAGATCGAGGGAGTCTGCTCTGCAGGTTCTTTATCAATGGGACATCACCCAGCAAGACACACAGAAAGGCCTTGCTCATTTCAAAGAACACTTTTTATTGAATCAAGAGAGCGATCCGTTCCTTGAACAGATTGTTCAGGGCGTGCTGACGCACTGTCAGGAGATCGATCGGCTCATCGAACAGTATTCGGAAAATTGGCGTCTGGGTCGGATTACTTCCATCGATCGGACAATCCTCCGGATCGCGATTTTCGAGCTCCTCTACTGCGAGGAGATTCCTCCTAAAGTCACATTGAATGAAGCGGTGGATCTCGGGAAGCGATTTGGTACTGAGCATTCAGGTAGCTTTATCAACGGCATCTTAGATCGCATTCTGAATGAGGTCGTTCAAAAATCGGGCAAGATGGCTTCGATGAACCCTTAATCCCATGGAGGTGATCCTTTCAACCCTACAGGTCGACGTCCAGGAGTGTGAGATCCTCGTCCTCGGATTTTTTGAAGATGAGAGGCCTTTGCGGGGATCGAGTGGCTGGTTGGATTGGAGGCTTAACGGGATCTTATCCCGTTGTTTGACCGAAAAGAGATTGATCGGGACCTGGAAAGAGGCGACCCTCATCCCATCCCAAGGGAGAATTCTTCCATCCCTGATCCTCCTGGTCGGACTTGGAAAAGCAAGGGAGTATAGTTATCTCCGTCTGCGTGAACTTTTCCCTTTCCTCTTGGAGACACTGAAGAAATTGGACGTTTCAAAGATCTGCGTTTCATTGCCCGAAGATGAGGAACATCAGGTTGAACCTGGAAAACTGGCGGAAGTCCTGATGGAAGGGATTGCAGATAGTATGGATGAGACTACTGTTCCCGGCAGAGAGGATTGGATCAAGGGTTTGCAACTTTTTTTTGCAGAGGGAGAGGAGCGATTTTCTGAAATCCTTCTAGGGGTTCAAACCGCCCAATCAATCCTTGAGGATCGTTTGAACATTCGAATCCTTGTTCCATCCGAAGGACCTTTCAATTCCTCCACGATGCAAAAACAACCGATACAAAAAGACTTGACTTTTAGCAGATGACTGGATACGCTGTGTATCATTTTGAAGGGTTTAAAACCTGATTTATAAAAAAATTCAAAAAAAGGGAGGTGATTTAGATGACAAAGGCGGAATTGGTGACGTTTATGTCAAAGGAGGTAAAAAACTCGAAGGCATCAGCGGAGAAGTCGTTGAATGCCTTTCAAAGCGGGCTGACAAAGGCTTTGAAGAAGGGCGAAAAAATGACTCTGACCGGTTTTGGTACATTCTCCGTTGTGAAAAGGGGAAAGAGAAAAGGGAGGAATCCCCAAAGTGGAAAAGAAATTATAATTCCTGCGAAAAAGGTCGTAAAATTTAAGGCAGGGAATAAACTCAAGGAAGCAATCAAGTAATCTTAATTATTTAAGAATGATGCCTAACCGGCCTTGAAGAGAGAGGGGGAGAAAGACAGAATCTCCCCTTCTTTTTTACTATTTAAGTCGTTGTATTCCATTAGCTTAGAAAGAATGTTTAAACAGATTTTGAACAATAGGATTTCCAAATTTAACCCGAGATTTCTTTAAACAACCCTTGTTTCGAAGTCACTTTTTGAATAAGGCATAACAAATTGAAATTTATATATATTTTTATAATTTACATTGCTACGATCATTTAAGATGTTAAATTGATTCAAGAAAATAAGATCTTTATCCCCATCTTTTTTCCACAGGATTTGCACATAAGAAGAAGGAGGCCTTCTACGCCTTGATAACTCTGTCTTTGTCGGCACCATCCCTTTCTTTTCTTTTATTCTAAATGGATTACTATCTCCCTCATCAGGAGACCCTGGAAAAATCGAGGGAAGATTGATGCTGATTCAGCAACGGCGGATCGGAGAATCAAAAGAGAAGCGTGCCCAGAAATGATTATGGGAAATTAGGTTGAAAGAACTGAACCTTTTTTGTTATCTTTTGGAGTCTGAATTTGAATTTTTTGATTTTTTATAGGGAAAATCGATGAAGCATGTCATCCTGGGAACTGCTGGGCACATTGATCATGGAAAGACTGCGCTGGTAAAGACCTTGACCGGAGTCGATACCGATCGATTAAAGGAAGAGAAAGAGCGCGGCATTACCATTGAATTAGGGTTTACCTTCCTGGATCTCCCGAGTGGGACCCGATTAGGGATTGTGGATGTTCCAGGCCATGAGAAATTTGTCAAACACATGGTTGCTGGCGCTTGGGGGATCGATCTGGTTGCCTTGGTTGTTGCCGCCGATGAGGGGGTGATGCCACAGACGAGAGAACATTTGGATATCTGCAATCTTCTGAGGGTGAAGAAAGGACTGGTCATTCTCACCAAAATCGATCTTGTGGATCGTGAATTCTTGGATCTCGTTAAAGAAGAGGTCAAAGAAGTCGTTACGAATACTTTTTTGGAAAAGGCTCCTATTCTTTCTGTTTCTTCCATTACAGGCGAGGGGATTTCAGATCTCATTGCCGAACTGGACTATCTTTCAGATGAAATCGAGGAAAGATCAGCAGAGGGTTTATTCCGTCTGCCTATTGATCGCATCTTTATCATGAAAGGGTTTGGAACTGTGGTGACTGGAACCCTGGTTTCCGGAACCCTCTCCTTAGGAGAGACGGTTGAGATTCTTCCCCCTGGCCTCAGGGGAAAGGTGCGGAGCCTTCAGGTTTACAATCAGCCTGTCGAAAAGGCTTTTGCTGGGCAGCGGACCGCAGTCAATATCCAGGGGATTGAGACGTCTGGGGTTGAAAGAGGGGATGTCCTTGTACATCCCGAAACACTCATCTCGACACAACTGCTGGATGCCTATTTAGAGTATCTGCCGACTGCTTCCCGTCCCCTCAAGCACCGGGCCAAGATGCGGTTTCATATCGGAACGAATCTTACGATTGCCTCCTCGTTTCTTCTCGACCGTGAAGAACTGGCTCCGGGGGAAGGAGGGTTTGTTCAGTTCAGATTGGACCGGTCCGTTGTGGCTCTGCCTCAAGACCGTTTTGTCATCCGTGACCCCTCTGCCATCCAGACGCTGGGTGGCGGGGTGATCCTCGATACCCTCCCTACCAAACACAAACGGTATGCTGCGGCCGTCATTCAGGACTTAACCCTTTTTAAAGAGGGTAGGGGAGATGAGATTCTTCGCCAACATATCCTTCGTTCAGGCGCTGGTGGGATCCGTTTTGGAGATCTTCTTAATCGAGTCGCTATCCTTCCCCGGGGGATTCTCCGACTTCTAAAAGAGATGACGGATCGGGTGGAGATTCTCATCGTCGATCCGGAAAGGATGAAGGTGATCGATATCCGGCCCTATCAACGACTGAAGGAGATGGTCTTGACGCGGTTAATAGAGTTTCACCAAAGATTCCCTATGAAATCTGGATTGGCTAAAGAGGAATTACGGACAAAACTGCCGGGGGAGATGGATGTCAGACTTTTTCAGACCCTTCTCAATGAATTAATCCAATTGAAAAAGGTTGTGATGGAGAAGGATAAGCTGAGATTACCGAGCCATCAAATCGCTTCCGCAGATGAAAAGGGTCTGATGAAGCGGGTTGAAGGAGCCCTACGAACGGCAGACCTCCAACCCCCCTCTTCCAAGGAATTATCCGACCAGTGGTCTGAGAATGAGCAGGAGGTTCAAGCGGTTCTTGAACATCTTGTCCACGAGGGGATATTGATCAAGATTAAGAGCGGAATGTATTTTCATCGCATTTCCATTGAGCGTCTGAAGGAAAAGTTAATTAACTACTTAAAGCAGCATCAAGAAATCACGACGCCTCAATTTAAAGAGATGACCCGTGTTTCGAGGAAATATGCCATTCCTCTGATTGAGTATTTTGACCAAACTCGATTGACCCTCCGATTGGGGGACAAAAGGGTGCTCAGGACCATTCCTCAGGATTCAGCCTCAAAGAATGGATGAGGGATCAAGAGGAGTTGACAATCAAGACTCAAGAAAGGTATAAATGTCCAATTTGGAAGAGGAAGGGTTTTTGAAATGGTGAAAGGGAAAAAGATTACAAAGAAACAGTTGAAAGAACCGGACGAATTTATCACCCTGACGGAAAAGGCATTCATTTTTATTCGGCAACACACGAAGAAAGTTGCTGCAGGAGGAATTCTCATTCTTGTTTCCATCCTCGCCATCGTCCTTTTTCAAATGTGGGAAAAGAAGAAGGAAGAGGCGGCTGCCCGAGCCTACGGAGTCGCATCAGAGATGTACGATAGGGGAATTGCTCAGGTTCGAGAAGGTTCAGCACAGGAAAGCAAGGAAGTCCTATCAAAATTTGATGAGATTATTACGAAATTTCCGAGAACATCATACGGAGGATTATCCCTTCTCTATAAAGGAACCATTCTTCTCAGTCAAGGGGAATATGATGAAGCGATTAAAGCTTACATGGCTTTTTTAGGAAAAGCAAGAAAGGAAAAACTGTACCGTTACTTTGCATGGGAAGGGTTAGGACATGCCTATGAAGGGAAAAAGGATTATGGCAAAGCCCTTGAGGCCTACCAAAAGATTCTTGAAGTTGGAGAGGGTTATCAGGTGGTTGAAGCTAATTTAAATATTGGATATTGTTATGAGAGATTAGGTAAGGGCAAGGAGGCTCTCGAAAATTTCAGGACCTTTCTAAACAGTACCCAAAAATCCACATTTGCAAATACTATGTTGTGGAAGGTTTCCCTCCTGGAGAAATAGCCAAATATTTCACTTGGCAAACTTTTATATTCCGATATATTTGTGACAAAAGTTGCAAGCGCGCATTCTAACTTTAATATGTGGTTTATTTCACAAGCCGTAAAACAAATATGTACTCATAAAAGAATGACCCGGATGCATCTCTTGAACAGACCCATCTTTCCAGTCATATTTAATATAGAAAATCACAAGAATATCTTTGGAGAGGGAAGGAGGAACTTAATCTCGAATAATAAGGGATCAAACTGGAGGGATATATGGAAAAAATCTTACAAGGAAACTATGCGATTGCAAGAGGTGCTTGGGAAGCGGGAGTTAAGGTAGCCTGTGCTTACCCCGGAACGCCAAGCAGTGAAATTCTGAACGCGATAGCAACGCAATACAAAGAGGATATTAAATCAGAATGGTCCCCCAATGAAAAAGTGGCGGTTGAAGTGGCCATTGGCGCTTCCATTGTAGGGGCAAGGGCCATTGCACCCATGAAACATGTTGGATTGAATGTTGCTTCCGATCCCTTCATGACCCTCTCCTATACAGGGGTCAAGGGCGGATTGGTGATTGTTGTCTGTGATGATCCTTATGCCCATAGTTCACAAAATGAGCAGGACAGTCGCCAATGGGCTCGGTTTGCAAAAGTCCCTATGCTGGAACCTTCTGATTCTCGGGAATGCAAAGAGTTCACAAAAATCGCTTTTGACATCAGTGAACAGTTTGATGCCCCTGTCCTTTTGAGGAGCGAGACACGAGTTTCCCATTCGTTTTCTCCTGTAAAACTGGAAGAAAGAAGGGAATCCGTTATTCCTCTGGGACTCGATGTGAAAGATTCTACCAAGTATACGATGGTCCCTATCAATGTCCGCATCAGACGACAACTGATTGAAGAACGGATGAAAAAACTTGAGGCTTATGTTGATGAATTCCAATACAACATTATGGACATCAATAACACCCAATTCGGGATCATTACGAGCGGTGTTTCGTATAATTATTCCAAAGAGGTTTTTCCGCGATACTCTTATCTTAAACTTGGAATGGTTTGGCCCCTTCCCAAGAAACTGCTGTCCAGATTTTTTAAGGCGGTTAAAAAAGTCATCATCGTCGAAGAGCTCGATCCTTTCCTGGAAACGGAGATTCGGGCCATGGGGTTCAAGGTCTTTCACGGAAAAGATGTGATTCCCCCTCTTTATGAGTTGTCGCCTGAGATTATCGAGAGATCTCTGAAAGGGAAAAGATACAAAGCTCCAGAGGAAAGGATTCCGATTGAAGAACTTCCCAAGAGGCCGCCGAACATGTGTCCCGGATGTTCCCACCGCGCCCTCTTCTATGGCCTCAAGAAATTGAAACTCTTCGTCTTCGGCGATATCGGGTGCTACACCCTTGCAACTGCTCCCCCTTTGAATGCGCTGCATAGCTGTATCTGCATGGGAGCTGGGATCGGGGGGGCCTTGGGGGCCTCCAAAGCCCTTGGGAAGGAAGGGCTTGGAAAGGCCGTTGCTGTCCTTGGCGATTCCACCTTTTTACATGCAGGGGTTACGCCGCTCATGGATGTGGTTTACAACAAGGGAAATTCCACGACCATCATCTTGGATAATCGGACCACGGGCATGACCGGCCTCCAGGAACACGCAGGAACCGGATATACGATTACTGGGGAAGCCACGAGGAGCATCGATTTTGAAACTTTGGCCAGGGCTGTTGGTGTTGAGCATGTGAGAAAGGTGGATCCCTATAACCTCAAAGAGACCATGGAGATCATCAAGGAGGAGGTTGAAAGAGACGCCCCATCTGTCATCATCACGGCGAATGGCCCCTGCATGCTCCATCGCAGGGAGAAGAGAAAATTTGAACATCCCTTTTATGCCATCGATATCGATAAATGCAGGGGATGCACCCTGTGTCTTGAGATTGGGTGTCCGGCCATCAGTTGGAAAGAGGTCTCTGAAGATCAGGGCCTCACCAAAGATGGACAAAAGCGAAAAGGGGTTGTGTCCATCAGTCGATCGATGTGTCCTGGATGTGGTCTCTGCAGCCAGATCTGCAAGTTTGAAGCGATCGTACCTGGGAAAGCCTAAGGGGG
>Ga0154839_1156_pt2 | contig 23815 bp, 20 predicted proteins | sample Rifle2008BG16ft_FD_116143 | JGI IMG/M metagenome (GOLD analysis project Ga0154839, IMG submission 116143) | Deltaproteobacteria bacterium RBG_16_47_11
CGAAGCCTGTCGAAGAACTCGGAGGGACTGGAACTATCTTCCCAGCTAATCTGTTTAGCCTGATTCATCCCGATGGCGAGATGGATTACTTCCATATGGGTGCAGTATACCTTAACTATTCCTTGAGCGAGCGGTAATTTCGAATTAAAAACTCTTGTTAAAGCCGCCTTTGCCAGATCTCGCACAAACCCATCCCTTCCCCACCGGTCTCCTATGCTAAAGGTCAACTCGATGACAAATCGGTCCTTCTCGGCTGGGGTAATTCTAACTTGTGGAATTAATTCAGATTGGTCAAAAAGTTTGATTACTTCTCTTTCTATATCTTCGGCAGGCATTGGAAAAACTGCGGATGCTGAACAGAGAAGAAAAAAAACGAGAATAACGAAAACCAGGACAAAAGAAATGTTATTTATACGTCCCATCGATCTCATTATCCTTTTATAATTAAATAAAGGAAGATACATGAAAAAGTCAAGCGTAATCTCAGTTGCCATTATTCTGTTCTTCGCCGTTTTGCTGTCCGGATGCAGCTCCCTTATGAGGAAAGCATCTTTTCATCAATATGAGAACTCTCCCATTCATATTGATCCAAAGAAAAAAGAAATTGACCTCATTTCGTCCGATGTATTTCGAATCCAGACTTCTGTAAAATTCCAGCTCGGAGAATTGACCCCGACGGTGAGCGCCATCGGATTGGCCACTTCGCTCGACCAGTATCATCTTCTGACTACAAGGCATGTGGTTAAGATTAAATCCTTTCAGATGATTACTTCCTTGGGACCTATTGAATTGCAGATCCCGGATGATCAAAAATTGGAGGAAGAAACCTTCATTATTCTTGATGATGGTTCCCGAATTAAGTCTCAAGTGGTCTATTCCGATGAGGAGAAGGATTTTGCCCTTCTGAGGGCAGAGAAGAAAATCTATCATTTCTCTTTCGCTATTGGTAATTCAGACGACTTCAAGGTAGGGAACTTCGTTTTTCTTTTTGGGAATTTTCAGACCGGATTGAATGTTCGTACTGGATATGTCACCCAGCTAAATTTCGTTCGATACGGTGCAAAAGGAGAAGTCTCGAGTATTAATGAAAGCCTCTTTGGCGTTTCCGCGGTTACTGTCGAAGGGGATAGTGGAGCTCCTATCTTTCTTCTCCGAGATGGCCGACTTGAGTTAGGTGGAGTAGTCACTTTTCTTGTTCCTCAGGCCAGAGGATTAGGTTTTGGGATCAAAATCAACTCCATCATGGCCCAAATTAATAGGTATCTGAAAGAAAAAGGAAATTTATCCAAGTGGGAATATTAGACCTTTCCCTTGGTCACTTCGACAAAAAAAACTAATTTCATCCGGCTTAAACAAAGCATGAGACAGGCATCCGTGAACTCACCGGGTTGAGATAAGATTTCTCAAACATGTTATAATTTCTAATAAACGTTCAATCCATTGGATCTGGCTGTTCTCACCAAAAACATCGTCTCAAGAAGTGACGATCGCAGATTTAGGTTTTCATCCACGGCCAAGCGCAGGGTCTATCAAGTCAACCCTTCGACTCTCCAGCATAAATGCCGGGGTTTGCTCAGGGTTGACCCTGAGGGGAGCTTTTGTTCCCCGCCTTTGAAAGGCGGGGCTTAGCGCCGTCCAACGGGTCAATTTCCCAAGAGCCCTTGAGATCATCTGCCGGGCTTGATTCATTGAAAATGGAAGGATGGATTATTTATTATTAAACAGGTACATACAATCATATGAAAATTAAGGGAGGTGGATATTGTGATCAAGGAAACGATTACTCAGATTGAAGCGAGGATCGAAAAAGCCGAATCCCTCAATGATGCGAAATAGAGGGAATTGCTGGATTTGCTTTCCACATTGAAGATCGAGGTTTCAGACCTCTCAAAGACCCACGCCGAACACACTCAGAGTATTACCGGCTTTACCGAAGTTTCGATTCACGAGGCAATGCGCGAAGAGAAGAATCCGCAACTCCTGAAACTATCCTTGCAGGGGCTTTCCACCTCTGTGGAGGGGTTTGAGAGTTCTCATCCTAAGCTTGTCGGGGTTGTCAATTCCATTTGTTTCACCCTATCGAACATCGGAATATGAAATGTGCAGCGAAGGTATTGATAAGTTTTCGTCTCGTCATTGACGAGATAAATCGCTCTGTCGATCTTCAGTTCCCGTAGGATCTCGAACGTTGCCTCCGCTACAAGTCAGGCGCCGGATTATAGTTGCAGATGTTCCCGGGATTTTGCAAAAATATCTCAATCGCTTATTCTTTTCATCAGGCAGACGACTGGGTAGGAGTTAAAACTGCAGAATTGCCAAGTCGACCGGATGCTTTTAGGAATTCGCTTTTTATCTATCTTGTGGAAACCCAATTTAGAGGCAAACTTCTCAGCGTCCAGTGTAAACATGTAAAGCCTGTCTATTCCCCGCATATGTGCATAGGCCAGTATCTTTGCATTGAGCATCTTGGCGATGCCTTGGCCGCGATAAGCCTGGTCCACGCACAACGAACGGAGCAGCCCCACTCGGCCATATACTTCCACCCCGATCACTCCAACGGTCCTTTTTGCCGCCTTCGCCACCAGGAAGGAGTTTAGATGCCTGTGGATATAGAGGGTCGGCAGTCCACACTCTGATAATAATCGACGAATCTGATTCTTATCGGTGGGATTGGCAAAAGAATAAGTTATAGAGCCTTGAATTGTTTTGTTTTCAACTTCTGAGGGATCTTTGGTTTTGTTCATCATACCCCGCAAAAATCGAATTTCACCCCACCCGGAACTTTTTTCCATCCTCCTCTACTCTTCCAACATTTTTGGTCTTCACCATGGGTTCCATATTTTCTCCTGAATTGATTATTAAAAACAAATCTCCCCTCTTTCTTCAGAGATAGGCTTCTGATTTCAATTTGTTCTCACATCCCCTGCTCGGATACCCGAGTCCTTGGTGACTTAGCCCTTACTCAACTTTATGGGGTATATCATGGTAATATGCCCAAAAATCCATCGAGGAATCTTCTGCTTTCCTCCTGAAGTTGATCAAACTTAATCCCGGCCATATTCTCGTTAGAGGAAATCCATGCAATTCTTCCCTGCCCCTTGAGTTGGAAAAAGTTACCAAACGTCTCAAAATGAAACTCTTCCCATTTCTCAAAGAGACCTCTAAAATTCTCAGGAGTTTCAACTCTTACCCTGAACCCTCCTTGAGAAATATTTTGAACCCATCCCAAGATCTTCGAGCTATTGCTGAGAGATTCTATGATCACTTGCACTTCTGAGCTTACCCAATTTATCCTTGGACTCCCACGCTTCTCAAAAACCTGATTCTCTTTGTATATCATCTAACCTAATTCCACCTTTTAAAAAGATAATAGTCCTTTGCCTAACTCTTACGGGTTGTTTGGGTTTATTGAGATTTTAAGAATAGAATACAAAAGCCTCCAAGAAGGGTTCAGACCTCCTGGAGGCTTCAGAAAAGCACCCTTTGGAATATTCCCTTCATAACTCTCTCCAAAAGGTTAGGGTTCGGTTATTAGTTGGATTTAAGGCTTGGAATATATGCCGAAGGTTGTAATTATGGGGTCAGTGTATGGAAGTTTTATGGGGATGTCAAGAAAATAATTTTTCTCTATATTAAGAAAGGAAGACAAGGGAGCACAATCGGTGTCCTTATCGCGTCTGCTGCCATTTCATATAACTGCCAGTTCTTCACGGCAGATAATGACTTCGTCCGTATTGCAGAACATTCTGAATTGAAGCTTTTTGATAAACAATGGATGGTGGGGGGATCGGTTATTTACTTGATTGCTTCCAGTCGCTTCTTGGCGATCTCCGCCTGTTCGGATTGAGGATATCGTTCAATCGTCCGCCGAAGAAGGTTTCTCCCATTCGTCTTATCTCCCAGCTCGAGAAAGGCGAAAGCCTGTTTGAGTAAGGCCGCTGGAACCTTGTCTCCTTCAGGGTACTTCACGATCACCTTTTCATATTCCAAGATGGCTTTTTCAAAATCCTTCTTCCCATAATAGGCTTCTCCAATCCAAAACTGGGCATTATCGGAGAGGTCCGTATTCGGGTATTGTTTGAGAAAGGCCTCGAACTTTTTCCGGGCTCCTTCGGTATCTCCTCTTTGAAAGGTCTCATAAGCATCCTTATAGAGTTCCCCCATCCCCGTGGCAGGGCCTTTCGCCTCAGGAGTAACCTCCTTTGTCGCGATTGCCGCCTTCTCAGCCTCGGCTTGTTTAGAGGCTACCCAATCGACTCTCCCTTCCATACCCTTCAGGCGCTCCTCCATGGCCCTGATTTTTTCCTCGAGGGCCTTGGTCCGCTCCTCTTTGGCCCTGTTCTTTTCTTCTAAGATTTTTCCTCTTTCTTCAAGAACTCTTGTTCGGAGGATCACATCTTCCCTGACACGCTCAACATCTTTTGAAGGTCGTTTGGCAAAGTCTTTATATTCATCCAACCCGGTGGTAAGAATTCGGATTTCCGATTCGTTTTTTTCGATACGGAAGAGAAGATCGGTCTGTAATTTTTTTATTTCTGTGTTCAATTCATTCTTCCATCCGCTTCTTGAGGCCGCCAGCTCCCGGTTGGTGGTCTCTTTTTCTCTTTGATTCTCTTTTTGAAGGGTGTTTACTTGGGATTGAAGACGATTCATCTCCCGGTCGAGAATAAGAACATCCTGTGTGGTGGCGCATCCCCCAAGGAATGCAACCGTGGCAAGAAAGATCCAGGTTATTACCATTTTCACATTTCGCATAGGAATACCTCCAGGGGTGCCCCATCTTCGAACCCCCCTACCCCTTTGGGAAAAAGAGGGGGGTCTGTTCTTTTACTTTGACAGGAGGATAAAGTGGGCTCTTCGATTTTTAGCCCATGCCTCCTCATTATGTCCAGGGTCTAACGGCATCTCCTCCCCATAGCTGATCGCGGAAAGGCGATCGGCAGGGACACCGAGGGAGACGAGAAATTTCTTTGTACTATTGGCTCGTCGCTCTCCGAGGGCCAGGTTATATTCGGCCGTTCCCCGTTCATCGCAGTGACCTTCAATCTGGATCTTGACATTGGAATACTTCATGAGCAGGGCCGCATTTTCTTTCAGGATCTCTGCATCCTGTCGGCGGACATCATATTTATCAAAATCAAAGTAAATATCTTTGAGAAGTTTGCTTTCAAGGACTTCTCCCTCGATTCCAGGCTGTTTCTTTGCGACCAGGCTCTTTTCGAACTCTTTCTCCGGCGCTTTTTTGGCTTCCTCTTCTCTTATTCTTGCCAACTCTCTTTCCTTGGCCTCTCTCTCCGCCCGCTCTTTCGCTTCCCTTTCTGCCTGCAGTCTGGCTGCTTCATCCGACTTGGCGGCTGTGGGTTGTTCTTTCATAACAATTTTTTTCGGACATCCTGCCAGAATCAATCCGAGGCAAAGGGCGAAGATGACCATGAGATAGCTTTTTCGAAACATAATCAACCTCCTTTCCTTTGATCGATGGGTTTCGTTTTTCTTCTCTAATCAAATCGTCGGGACCAGGCCGGGCTGAGTTCACCTCCCTTCGCTTGGGTTAATGGTCTTGGGTTAAGGCTATTGGCATGCATGATGAAAATTTTCGGCGCTCCGGTCCGAGTGGAACTGAAAGCGAGATAGCGTCCGTCCGGAGACCAACAGGGGTTTTCGTTATCTCCTGCGTTCGAGGTCAATCGTTGAAGTCCGGTCCCATCGGGTTTAACGGCGAAAATCGTGTAACGGCCTCCCACTCTGCCGCAGAAGGCGATTCGATCCCCCTTTGGAGACCACGAGGGTTGCGTGTTGTAGCTCCCTTCGAAAGTGATCCGGCGAACTTCTGATCCCTGCACCGACATGACGTAAATTTGAGGAGAACCGGATCGATCCGAGACAAAGCCGATCGATTTCCCATCCGGCGACCAGGTCGGGGAGGCCTCATTCCCGTGTCCCTTGGTCAGTTTCCTCGGATTGCCTCCATTGGCATCAACGAGGTAGATATCGGATTTCCCTTCCATGCCAAGCATGAGAGCGATCTGCTTTCCATCGGGTGACCAGGAGGGAGAGGTATTGAGACCTTGATGGGAGAGGAAACGAACCAGGTTTTTTCCGTCGAGATCGACGAGATAGAGATCCGGATTCCGTTTTAGATAGGAGGTAAAGGCGATCCTTTTCCCATCCGGAGCCCAGACCGGAGAGACGTTGATCGACTGATTCCGGGTAATCTGTTTAATATTTGCGCCGTCAATATCGGAGATGAAGATCTCCTTGTTTCCAGGCTGAAGATTCACATAAGCAATTTTGGTCGTGTTGACCCCTCTCTCTCCAGTCAGTTGAAGGATGACCTCATCGGCCATCCGATGGACCATGGCTCGAAGGTTTTGGATGGGGCCTTCATACTGTTTCCCGACCAGGTGCTTTTGTTCCACCAGATCAAAGAGATGAAATTTTAATTTAAGATTGAGACCCTCTGATTCCAGAGTCGTTTCTCCGGCAAGGAGAATCTCTCCACCTGCAGGCATCCATTCCAGGAGGTAAAGGGTGCTTGGAATTCCCTCTTTTTTCTGGAGTTGGGCTGGTAGGCTGTTAGAGTTAATCACTCTGAAAAAACCGGAAAGGGTAAGGTCGTTTTCTAAGACTTCATAAATTTTTGCCGGGAGCGTTGGAGGTGTCTTATCTGTCGCTTTCCATCTCGGAAGGACAATGGGAAGCTGAATGAGGGTTGGTGTATTAACGTCGAGATAGACCCTTGCCTCTCCGGCAGAGGAGCACAGAAAAAAGGCGAAGAGAAAGAAAGTGAGAAATCGCATCATTAGGTTTACTCCAGTGAAAATAAAATGTAAATCTCCAGACTATTTTCACTGAATTCTTCGTCTTAAGTCAACCGTCTCTTTGGGAAGATTCTCAAAAATTGTCCGGGGAAGGCCACCCATTCTTAATAACCAATTATGAGGGCAACTTCTGAAAAAGACCATCTCAGTCCAATGCATCCTGTTTCTATTACGAATAGAATATTAAATCCCTTTATCTATAAATGCAAGGACCAAATAAACTTTCCGTGGAATATTCAATAGTTACAAAAAATGCTGGGAGACATCTTTTCTTATATCCACCTACGCAGAAGACCACGGGTTTTGCCCATGGGGCTCCATTTGTTTGTTTTTCTCTTATTGACAAAGGAATGGGGAAAAAGTTCAGCTATTTTTGAAAGAACGATCCATGGTTTTGGAGGAATTTTGAGGAGATCCAAACAAAAGGGCCAGGGAAGATTCCCTGGCCCTTTTGAAGTTCCATATGAGATGCTCGAATTTAATACATGTCACCCATTCCACCCATTCCACCCATTCCACCACCCCCCGGTGGCATTGGCGGATAGGCCGGCTTCTTTTCCGGTTTCTCGGCAACCAGAGCCTCTGTAGTAATCATTAAGGAGGCAACAGAGGCTGCGTTTTTGAGAGCGAGCCTCACCACTTTGGTTGGGTCGATGATACCCGCCTTGATCATATCCGCATACTCGTCCATTGCGGCGTCGAATCCCAACGCCCCTTTCTCCTTTCTTACCTTTTCCACCACCACAGAGCCTTCCTGTCCGGCATTGTTGGCAATCTGCCGGATGGGTTCCTCGAGGGCACGTTTAATGATGTCCACCCCAATCTTCTTATCGCCTTCTACTTTCAATTTTTCTAACACCGGGAGACAACGGAGGTATGCGACGCCACCTCCGGGAACAATGCCTTCCTCAACGGCTGCCCGGGTCGCATGGAGGGCATCTTCCACACGGGCCTTCTTCTCTTTCATCTCGGTTTCGGTCGCTGCACCGACATTGATGACAGCAACGCCACCAATGATCTTGGCCAGCCGCTCCTGAAGCTTTTCACGGTCATAGTCCGAGGTCGTCTCATCGATCTGAACCCGGATTTGTTTCACCCTGGCCTCGATGTCAGCTCTGTCTCCTGCTCCATCAATAATGGTCGTATTATCCTTATCGATGGTGACTCGTTTGGCCCGGCCGAGATCGTTCAGCTTAATATTTTCGAGCTTAATACCCAGGTCTTCAGAAATGACCTTTCCCCCTGTCAGAATCGCGATATCCTCGAGCATCGCCTTCCTTCGGTCCCCAAAACCGGGGGCCTTCACAGTCGCACATTTCAGGGTTCCCCGGAGTTTGTTGACAACGAGGGTCGCCAGGGCCTCTCCTTCCACATCCTCCGCGATAATCAGGAGGGGTTTTCCCATCTTGGCAATCTGCTCGAGGATCGGAAGCATATCCTTCATGTTGGAGATCTTCTTCTCATTGAGAAGAATGTAGACATCTTCGAGTACTGCTTCCATCTTTTCGGGATCGGTCACAAAATAGGGGGAGAGGTATCCCCGATCGAACTGCATTCCTTCGACTACGTCCAAGGTCGTCTCCATCGCCTTCGCTTCTTCAACCGTGATGACTCCTTCTTTGCCAACCTTGTTCATCGCCTCGGCAATGATGTTTCCGATGGTTTCATCGTTGTTGGCAGAGATGGTCCCCACCTGGGAGATCTCCTTGGGATCCTTTGTCGGTTTGCTGAGTTTCTTTAATTCTTTCACAACTTCCTCGACGGCGAGGTCCATCCCACGTTTTACGTCCATGGGGTTCGCACCTGCAGCCACCACCTTCGATCCTTCGCGATAGATGGCCTGGGCCAGGAGCGTAGCCGTTGTAGTTCCATCACCTGCCGTATCCGAGGTCTTACTGGCAACTTCCTTCACCATCTGGGCGCCCATGTTTTCAAACTTATCCTCCAACTCAATCTCTTTGGCGACGGTTACACCGTCTTTGGTCACAGTGGGAGATCCGAACGATTTCTCCAGGATGACATTTCGACCCTTCGGGCCCAAGGTGACCTTGACCACATCGGCTAAGATGTTCACTCCCCGTAAAATTCCATGACGGGCCTCCTGGCCAAACTTTATTTCCTTTGCCATAATAACCTACCTCCATTTCTTTTAAATTTTTGATTTGTCATTTTCCTTCAATAATTCCCAAGATGTCTTCTTCTCTCATGATGAGATGCTCTTCACCCTCAATCTTGACCTCTGTTCCTGAATATTTACCAAAAAGAATCCGGTCACCTGCTTTCACATCGAGAGGAATCACTTTCCCTTCTTCCGTGGTTTTCCCCTTGCCGACAGCGATCACTTTTCCTTCTTGGGGCTTCTCCTTTGCGGAATCAGGAATGATGATTCCACCCTTTGTCTTTTCCTCCTCCTCGAGTCGTTTTACAATTACTCTGTCCTGTAACGGTCTGATTTTCATCTTTCAAGTCTCCTTTCCTGCTAATTTTCTGATGGATGGAAAAATCTCATAGAACTACAAGGATCAAAAGTTCGTTCTTTTATCTTAACACATCACCTCCCCGCTTACTGATAAAGTTAACGAAATCGAATACTTATTGCTTCCTGGTTAAAAAATAAAACTAAAAAACAAGCAGCATAGCCAACAAAAAAATAAGCATTGAAAAACTGATTGTCAAGGTAAAGGACTTAAAAATTGTTACCTCTCAGTTACCGGAGAAAAAAGGTCGATCCGACAGGAATACTTCCAAAGCTTTCTGGAGCGGATTGTTAAGATTTTATGGGCAATCGTCGCCATTTCAATAAGAAGAGGGGGGCGAGGACTTTAAGCCCAGGGAGATTGCGCTGAGAGGTTTCCGCTATAAAGCTTTTTCAGTATCCCTGCCGGATCTCCAAAAATCCCAAGACTGAGGGGGGGGTACTAAAAATTTATGGTTTTTAGTACCCTGAGATATTGAAAAATTGAACTTAATTCGACATATTTTAGGTATCTTTTTTTTCTGCGAGGATCGGTGATGAAGCGTCTGACGATATTCAGCTTTCTAACGTCACTTGGTTTTGTTTATCTCTTTTTCGGCCAGGCCGCAGCTATCCCGCTAAAGAAACCCTTTTCCTTTCAGCATTTCACTCCCAAGGAAGGTTTATCGAGTGAGATGGTGTTTACGGTCGCGATCCAGGGAGAAGAGGTCTGGTTCGGGACCTATGGAGGCGGGGCAACCCTCTATGACAGGACTAAGAAGGTATGGAAAACTTATACCACCAAAGGGGATCCCATGGAGAAGGCTGATGATGGGGAAAGTATCAAATGGAAAAATCTCCTTTCCTATAACCATGTATCCGTCATCGTTCCAGACATCGATCGTATCTGGTTTGGCACCTACTTCTATGGGTTTGGCGGTGGTGGCATCTCTTATTTTCAGCCTCAAAAGAGTCCTCCATGGAAAGCCTTCAACACCAACAATGGCCGGGCCAAGAAAGTCGTTTCCATGGCGGTCGACGGAGAGTCGGTCTGGGTCGGGTCTGAAAAGGGCCTCTCTCATCTTGATAAAAAGACGGAGGGCTGGAAGGCTTTTTACTCGACTCAGAACGGCCTTTCCGGAAATTTTGTGAATGCCATCCTCATCCAATCCGACTCCCTATGGATGGGGACAAATGGCGGGACCACCCGGTTTCACAAGGCAAAAAAAACATGGAAGTCCTATTTTCAGAAAGAGGGACTGACAGAAACAGAGATAAAGTCCTTAATCAAAATTGGGGAACGGATATGGGCAGGGGGCATTGGAGGTTCCCTCTTCGAATATGAACCAGGCATAGATCGCTGGAAGAGGATCGAAGCCACCGATCCATTGAAGCATGGCGGGATTCATGCCCTCATGGCCACAAAGGACAGGGTTTTCGTCTGCCGGGATAATGGCGTAAGCCTTTACGATCTATCCACGGGCCAGTGGGAATCCTTTTCTGCTTCCGACGGATTGCTGAGCAACACGGTATTCTATGCTGCCGAGGATAAAAACAGCATCTGGTTTGGGACGGATAAGGGCGCATCCAGGCTCATTCTTAACAATTAAGTCTTACCAAAGATATTTGAAATTTTCCCCTCACCCTTCCCCTCTCCCCTCAGGAGAGAGGGCGGGGTGGAGGGGGCAAAAATGTTAGAGATAAATTCTCAGATTTAAACATGGGTCAAGCATTTAAAATCCAAATGTGAATGTCAAATCCAAAATTTGCTATTTGGAATTTAGGTTTATTTTGACATTTGAACTTTAACATTTAGATTCTTACATGAGGAGGGACTTATTTCATGGCTCATTCTCCGGAGAAGAAGATAAGCCGCAGGCAATTGATTAAGGGAGCAGCCGTGGCTGCGGTCCTTCCACTTTTGACAAATAAGCTTCCCTTTTATGGATCTCTTGCCCATGCGGCTGCAGAGAGTGACCTGGTCATTGCTAAGAGTGGATCTCCCTCACAGCTCCTTCAGGCAGCGCTGGCTCCTTTGGGAGGAATGGGCCGCTTTGTGAAGAAAGGGCAAAGGGTTGTGATCAAGGCAAACATCGCCTGGGCAAGAACGCCGGAACAGGCCTGTACCAACAATCCGGAGCTCATGATGGCTCTGATCAAAATGTGCTATGATGCAGGTGCTAAGCGAGTAGCGGTTTGGGACCATACCTGCGATAATTACCAATTTACCTTCTCGAGGTCGGGGTTAAAAGAGGCGGGTCAGAAGGCGGGTGCCGATGTTTTATCGGGTCATGGGAGAAATGTTTACAAACAGGTGGAGATTCCGAAGGGAAAGAAACTCAAAACCGCAGAAATCCTTAGGGATATCCTCGAATCCGATATCTTTGTTAATTTTCCCATTCCCAAGCAGCATTTTGCCACTGAGCTCACCCTCGGAATGAAAAACCTGATCGGGATTGTCTGGGACATGGAACAATTGCATAAGATCGATCTTCACCAATGCATTGCGGATATCAACACTCTCCGGAAACCGGACTTGGTCGTGATGGATGCAATTCGGATTCTTACCACTAACGGTCCCAAGGGGCCTGGAAAGACAGAGGACCCTGGGGAAGTGATCGCCTCCAAGGATATTGTAGCCGTCGATGCCTATGGAGCCGCATTTTTCAAAAATCCTAAAACAGGGAAGCCCTTCAGGCCAGAGGAAATCCGGTTTGTCAAGCATGCCTCTGATTTAGGGTTGGGCGAGATCGATCTTTCGAAAGTTCGGGTGAAGAGGGTCAGTGCATCATGACTCGAGTCCTCCCTTCCCTGCGGAGAACGATCCAGGTCCTCTCTTTCTGTTTTCTTCTTTACCTAATTCTTCGTACCGCTTTTCCCCTTGAGCTGAAGATCCCGGTCGATCTCTACCTTCGGCTCGATCCATTCATTGGAATCATTGCCCTCTTCACACAGAAAACGATGATCTGGAGGATGTGGCCAGCCTTCGGAGTTCTTCTTCTCGTCTTCATCTTCGGCAATTTCTTTTGTGGATGGTTTTGCCCCATGGGGGCGACGATTGATTTCTTCGATCGTATCCTCTTCCGGGAAAGAAAACAGTCGAAACCCCTTGACGACCGGCCCTTGCGCAGGCTTCGGTACGGAGTCTTCATTTTCGCTCTGACAGCAGGTCTGATGGCCTTTCAGGTAATGTATCTTCTTGACCCAATCAGCCTGATCACCCGGACCTTGGTGATCTCCTTTTATCCTCCTGCCATCTATGTTTACAACCATCTCTTGCCCCAGATTGAAAACCTCCTTCCCCGAAACCCTATGATTCTTTCATCCGTTCCCTTACCCCTGTTCAAGGTGAATCTCTTCATCTTTCTCTTTTTTATCATCATTCTATGTCTTGGGGTCATCCGGAAGCGATTCTGGTGTCGCTACCTCTGTCCTCTCGGGACCCTTTTTTCGATCAGTTCCCGTTTCCAGATTTTTAGGCGTTCCGTAAGCGACGAATGTACTTATTGCCAAAAGTGCGTAAGAGAATGTCCTGTTGGAGCAATTCCAGGAGAAACACCGGAGCAACACCGTCAACAGGACTGCATCTCCTGCTTGAAATGCCTCGAATGTCCGCCGAAGGCTGTTTCCTTTAGGTTTGCATCGCCCCGGCTGAAAACGGTGGAGGGTATAAATCTCTCAAGAAGATATGTTCTGGGTTCCTTTGCTTTTGGCTTAGCCTCCTCCTTGGTGATCAAGACCAATCCCATTCAGTCGGAGAGCGGATTGAGAAACAACCGTCTGATTCGTCCTCCAGGTTCCCTTCCGGAGGAAAAATTCGTCTCCGTCTGCACAGGGTGCGGGGAATGCTTGAAGGTCTGTCCAAACAATGCGCTTCAGTCTACGCTTCTGGAGGCAGGCCTTGCAGGTCTTTACACACCGAGACTTGTTCCACGAATCGGATACTGTGAGGAATTCTGCAATTTCTGCGGGAGAGTCTGCCCTACCGAGGCGATTCGGCCTCTTTCCATCGAAGAAAAAAGGCTTATTCAAATTGGTGTGGCTCACATCAACAAGACGCGGTGTATCGCCTGGGATACAGATAAGATCTGTCTGGTTTGTAATGAACAGTGCTCCTATCAGGCCATCATCGGGGATGATAAAAAACGCCCCATTATAAAAGAAGAGAAATGCACAGGCTGCGGCATCTGTGAAAACAAGTGTCCGGTTGAGGGAGAAGCGGCCATCGTTGTCTATTCCTCCGGTGCCCAGAAGAAGTTAAAGCCTGAGCCAAACAACAACAATAACAACCCAAATTGAATCCAATCCCTCCTTTCCCCTCTCCGTTCTTTGTTTTAGAATAATTCGATGGGCCAATTTAAACTCGTTTCCGATTTCCGTCCCAAAGGCGATCAGCCGCAGGCGATTGAAAAGTTGAGCGATGCGATTCAGAAGGGGGTTCCTCACCAGGTCCTTTTAGGTGTGACCGGGTCCGGAAAGACCTTCACCATGGCCAATGTGATTGAAAGGGTTCAAAGGCCTGCCCTGGTCATTTCCCATAATAAGACCCTCGCTGCCCAACTCTATGGCGAATTTAAGGAGCTTTTTCCTAAAAACGCCGTCGAATTCTTTGTCAGCTATTACGATTACTACCAACCCGAGGCCTACATCCCGTCAACGGATACCTACATTGAGAAGGATACCCTGATCAATGAAGACATTGACAAGATGCGACACTCTGCTACCCGTTCCCTTTTCGAGAGAAACGATGTCATCATCGTCGCAAGTGTCTCCTGCATTTATGGCCTGGGTTCCCCCGAGGCTTATCATGGAATGCTTCTCTATCTGGAAAAAGGGATGGAGATCTCCAGGGAGGAGATCCTTTCGAAACTGGTGGAGATCCAATATGAACGGAATGACATTGATTTTCACCGGGGGACCTTTCGGGTTCGTGGCGATGTCATCGAGGTCTTTCCAGCCCATGAAGAGAAACAAGCGGTTCGGATCGAGCTCTTCGGTGAGGAGGTCGAAGCTATTTCTGAAATCGATCCCCTGAGGGGATCGATCATGCAGCCACTGGATAAGGTCCCCATCTATCCTGGCAGTCACTATGTTACCTTTCCGGACCGGACGAGGATGGCTCTCCAGACCATTCAGGAGGAGCTGAAGGAGAGACTGGAATGGTTCAGATCCCAGAAGCAGTTTCTCGAAGACCAGAGATTAGAGCAGCGGACAAGATTTGACTTGGAGATGCTCAAGGAACTCGGATATTGTCAAGGGATCGAGAACTATTCCCGTCATCTCACTGGAAGAAGACCTGGGGAACCTCCTCCCACGTTGCTCGATTACTTTCCAAAGGATTACCTTCTCTTCATCGATGAAAGCCATGTGACCCTTCCTCAACTGATCGGGATGTACCGTGGAGACCGGTCACGGAAAGAGACCCTGGTGGAATATGGGTTCCGGCTTCCTTCTGCACTGGACAATCGACCCCTCAAATTTGAAGAATTTAATGAGCGAGTCCGTCAGGTTATCTACGTGTCAGCCACCCCGAGTGATTATGAGATGGCCAGAAGCCAGGGAAGGGTGGTCGAGCAGCTCATCAGGCCTACCGGGTTAATGGATCCTTCCCTTGAAGTAAAGCCTGCCAAAAACCAGGTGGATGATCTTTTGGAAGAGATACAAAAGCGGGTGAAGAAGAAGGAGCGGGTACTCGTTACGACGCTCACCAAGCGGATGGCCGAGGATCTGACTGAATATTATGCTGATCTTGGAATCCGGGTGAAATATCTCCACTCGGATATTGATACGCTCGATCGGATAGAGATCCTCAGAGAACTTCGGCTCGGGGAATTTGATGTCCTCATTGGCATCAATCTTCTAAGGGAAGGTCTTGACCTCCCGGAGGTTAGCCTGGTGGCCATCCTGGATGCAGATAAAGAGGGTTTCTTGCGCTCGGTGAAATCCTTGATCCAGACCTTTGGCAGAGCAGCCCGAAACGTGAACGGCAAGGTGATCCTTTATGCAGACAAGATGACAGGATCCATGGATCAGGCCATCCTGGAGACCGACCGAAGGAGAAAGATTCAAGAAGGATATAATAAGACTCATCGTATTACTCCCGAGACTATTAAGAAATCGATCCGGAATATCTTGGCTTCGATCTATGAATCCGACTACTTTACCGTTCCCACGGTTTCGGATGTGAAAGAGGAATATGGTTCTGTTAAAGAAGTCCCCAACCTCATTCAGAAGTTGAAGAAGGAGATGAAGGAGGCGGCTGCCCATTTGGAATTCGAGCGTGCCGCAGAGATTAGAGACCGAATCCATCAGCTTGAAGAGATGGAATTGAAGATAGGATAACGAAGGCTTGAGCTGAAAGCTCAAAACAGATGGAGAATGGGTTAAGCAAGACGAAATCACAAATTAGGGTATATATGGATATGGAACAGAAAATCGATCGTCTCCCTGCCTCTCCGGGAGTTTATCTCTTTAAAGATGAAAAGGGAACCATCCTTTATGTGGGCAAAGCGGGAAATATCAAACACCGGGTGAGTTCCTATTTCCAAAAGGCAGATGGGAAAGAGGCGAAGATCCATTCCCTGTTAGAGAAGGTGGCAGACATTTCCACGATCATCACTGACACCGAGAAAGAGGCCTTCATCCTTGAGAATAATCTCATTAAAGAACACCATCCCCGTTATAATGTGAAACTGAGGGATGATAAGACCTATCCTCTTCTGAAACTCTCTGTGGAAGAGGAGTTTCCCACTTTATGCATTGTCCGACGTGCCAAAAAAGATGGTTCTCTTTATTTTGGTCCTTATCCTTCAGCTACCTCTCTTAGAGAGACCCTAAAACTGATCCGGAGACTCTTTCCCATACGGACTTGCCTTGATACAAAATTTACCCATCGGTTAAGGCCCTGCATCAATTACGAGATGGGGCGGTGTTCAGCCCCATGCTGTGGAAAGGCTGATCCAGCACAATACCGAGAGATCGTCCATCAAGTCAGGATGTTCCTTGAAGGGAGGGACAAAGACCTGGTCGAAAGACTTGGGAAAAAGATGGAAGAAGAGTCGGAGCAACTCCACTTCGAGGCCGCTGCCAAAATTCGGGATCAGATCAGGCATATTGAACACGTGATCGAGAAACAGAAGATTGTATCAACGGATTTTGTCGATCAGGATGTGATCGGTTTTTACCGTCAGGACCACATCATCATCGTCTATCCCCTCTTTATCAGGGCAGGGAAACTCTTAGGAGGTGAAGGCTTTCGTCTTCCTTCCCCGGGTCTGCCTGATGAGGATATTCTATCCTCCTTTCTCTACCAATATTACCGTGAGGGGAAGTTCATACCCAAGAATATCCTGATTTCTAAGGCAATCCCAGACCAATTCCTTGTCGAGCAATGGTTGACGGAACTCAAAGGGGAGAAAGTTCAGGTGCTTGTTCCTGAGAGAGGAAACAAGAAACAACTCCTTAAAATGGCCTGTGAAAATGCAGAAAAGTTTCTTTTGGCAGAGACAGAGATCGAAAAGGATCAGGGGAAACTCCTTGAAGCTCTGAGGGAGAGTCTTCACCTCCGAAGGGTCCCCTGGAGGATCGAGGCCTTCGATATCTCAAATATCCAGGGAAGATATGCGGTAGGTTCGATGGTTGTCTTTGAAAATGGAACAGCTGCCAAAGAACGGTACCGCCACTTCAAGATTAAGACGATTGAGGGAGCAGATGACTATGGTATGATGTATGAGGTACTTCTTCGGCGTTATCAAAAGGTCCTTGAGCAGAAAGACCTCCCCGACCTTGTCTTATTGGACGGCGGAAAAGGCCAATTGAATGTCGCTCAGGAGGTATTTAAGGAGCTTCAGGTTAAGGACGTCGATCTCATCAGCCTCGCCAAGGAGAGAACAGTTGAAGGAAGGGATTCCTCACGATCTCGAAAAACCGAAGAAAAGATTTTTCATCCCCGATTCAAGAAACCGTTCGGGCTGGGAAAACATTCGGCCCTTCTCCATTTTCTTGATCGCATCCGTGATGAGGCCCACCGCTTTGCCATTACCTATCATCAGAAAATAAGAGGAAAAGAAACAGTCAAATCAGAATTGGGAGATATCCCTGGTATCGGGAAAACCCGGGAGAGGGAATTGTTAAAATTCTTCGGAAGTGTTGAAAAGATCAAGGAGGCCACGGTAAAGGAGTTGATGCAAACCCCCAAGATGAATTTAAAATCCAGCCAGAGGGTCTACGATTATTTCCGTCCTCATTCTTCGTGATCACATCCCTGATTCTCATGGCGTCTCCTCTTCCCCAAGGAATGTCTTAGTTTGTTAGAAAAATAATGAGACTCCCCACTGCCCAACAGTAATAAGCAAACTTCGAGATTTTCCCAATTTTAATGATTTTCATTAAAAATCTCAAGGCAAGAAGGCCAACCCCAAAAGCAACTCCCATTCCTAATAAGCTTACCCCAACTTCTCCATGAGACTCAATTTTTCTAAATTCGAGAACCGTTGCGCCCAGAATAGCAGGAATGGATAAAAGAAAAGAGAATTTCCCTGAAAGTTCCCTTTCCAGGCCACAAAATAGCCCGGCCGATATCGTTGCTCCTGACCGGGAAATGCCAGGAATGATTGCAACTCCTTGAGCGATTCCAATCAAAAAGGAATCCATCCAGGTCATCTTCTCGATCGTTCTTCCTTTTTTCTTTATCAGGCGGGTTAACCACAGGAATAGTCCTGTGGTAAAAATCATTCCTCCAACAATTGTGGGCTTCGAAAAGAGGGATTCAAACCAACCTTTCAATAAAATCCCCATGAGGCCTGTTGGAAGGCTCGCAAGAAGAATCCAGAGGAAGATCCTTGATGACTGATGAATTTCTTTTTCTTTTAAAGAATATCCTATCCCCCGTATGATTTCCCAGATATCATGGCGGAAATAGACAACGACTGCAGTAAGCGTCCCCAAATGAAGCATCACGTCAAAAAAGATCTGTGGTTCCTTAAGACCAAATAAGGACTGGAAAAAGACAAGGTGACCGGAACTGCTGATCGGAAGGAATTCTGTTATTCCCTGAACCATCCCCAAAAAAATGGCCTGTTGAATATTGATCTTATCACCTCCTATCCTCCAGTCTATTCCCCTTCCTCTTTGATGCGGGAGGCGATGGGTAGGGTCTGAGATCTATGATGCTTGGAGTGCGGAAACAGCAGATTTTACCTTTTCCTCAATCAGCTTTTTAATTTGTTGAAGCCGCTTTTCAGTCAAAGCTTCAAATCTCAGAACCAGCACGGGTTGGGTGTTTGAGGCCCTCACCAACCCCCACCCATCTTCAAAATTTACCCTTACCCCGTCTACGTCAATGATGGCATAGTCTTTTTTTAACTCGTCTTTCACCTTTTCGACAACGTTGAATTTGATCTCATCCGGACACTCAACTCGAATCTCTGGAGTGATCACGGTTTTGGGCACATCAACAAGAAGTCGAGATAATTTCATTTCCCTTTTTGAGAGGAGTTCTAAGAGGCGACAAGAGGCATAAATCGCATCATCGTAACCGAAGTAACGGTCCGCAAAGAAGATGTGCCCGCTCATTTCCCCCCCAAGGGCAGCCTTTTCTCTCTTCATCTTTTCTTTGATGAGGGAGTGGCCTGTCTTCCACATGATTGCTTTTCCACCGTGTTTTCCAATGTCATCGTATAACTTCTGAGAACATTTCACCTCGGCCACGATGGTGGCTCCTTTTCTCTTTTTCAAAATCTCCCGGGCAAATAGAATCATCAACTGATCCCCCCAGAGGATATTGCCCTGTTCATCTACAACACCAATGCGATCGGCGTCGCCATCATAACCAATTCCCACGTCTGCCTGGGTTGCTCTCACACGGTTAATGAGATCCTTTAAATGATCAGGGATGGTGGGGTCAGGGAAGTGGTTCGGGAAATGGCCATCGACCTCACAATAGAGTTCTTCTACCTCGCATCCTAAGTCTCGAAGGAGTGGTCCTGCTACAATACCCGCCGTTCCATTTCCGGCATCGATTACCACCCTCAGCTTCTTCATAATCTTGATATTTTGCTTAATATATTCCTGATAAGGGGGAATGATTTCATATTTTGAAAGAGACCCCTTCCCCGCGACAAATTCTCCTTTTTGAATCAGCTTCCCCAGCTGCTGGATCTGTTCTCCGAAGATGGTGTTTTTTCCTAAAGATACCTTAAACCCATTAAATTCAGGTGGATTATGACTCCCCGTCACCATCATCCCGCCGTCTTTATCTAAATGAAAGATAGAGAAATAGTGGACAGGAGTAGGACAGAGGCCAATATCGACCACATGACATCCTGTGGTGATAATCCCTTCGAGTAGTGCTTCTCCAAAGGCCTTGGAACTGAGCCTTCCGTCTCTTCCAACGACAAGATTTTTCATGCCCAGGCGGACCATATAGGTTCCGAACCCTTGTCCTAATCTTCGGACAATCTGAGGAGTTAAATCCTGACCGACGACACCCCGAATGTCGTATTCCCGAAAGATATGCGGGTTAATCTTCATGGCTCCTTCTATTTCGCAAGGGCTGTTGACACAGATTATCTTAATTGTGCTCAATAATCAACTCTTTATTTTTGACATTTGATGGCAGATAGGATAAATTTTTATGATTTATTTTGGGGGGTAACCAGCATGGAAACCAAGGCAATACGCGGCTTTAATGATGTCCTTCCAGAGGAGATTGGAAAGTGGCAGTTTGTCGAAAAAACTGCACGGGAGGTATTTGAAGGTTTCGGTTTTTCCGAGATCAGGATCCCCATCCTTGAAAGAACAGAACTTTTCTCTCGGGGCATCGGTGAAGCAACAGACATTGTTGAAAAAGAGATGTATACCTTTACCGATCGGAGCGGCAACTCCCTCACCCTCCGGCCTGAAGCTACGGCCTCCATGGCAAGGGCTTATTTGGAGCATCAAATGTATTCCTTCGATCCAGTAGCAAAACTCTATTGCCTCGGGCCGATGTTCCGATACGAAAGACCTCAAAAGGGGCGCTACCGTCAGTTCTACCAAATCGATGCCGAGGTTTTTGGTGTTGGAAATCCCATGGTGGATGCAGAAGTGATCATCATGGTCATCCACTTTCTTGAGAGGGCTGGGCTTAAGAATCTTGAACTCCAGATCAATACGTTAGGATGCCGAGAGTGTCGGCCCAGATACAGGGAGGAGCTTAAAGAATTTTTCACAGGAAGATCGTTTCAATTATGCGAAGATTGTCAAAGACGATTAAACACCAACCCTCTTCGAATTTTTGATTGCAAAGTGGAATCATGCAAAGAGGCTATTGCCAGCGCCCCTCAGGTGACCAATTTCATCTGCCTGGAATGCCAGAACCATTTTGACCAGGTGAAAGAATATCTTGATATGGTAGGACTCACCTATATCCTGAACCCCAGGATGGTGAGGGGATTGGATTATTATACAAGGACTGCCTTCGAGGTGGTTTCTTATGAGTTAGGGGCTCAGAATGCTGTAACAGGAGGAGGCCGGTACGACAATCTCTTTCAAGAGATTGGAGGACTCGATATCCCGGGCATCGGTTTTGCCATTGGGGTTGAGAGATTAATTTCGTTGTTACCGAAAGAAAGAGAATTTATCAGGTATCCTCATCTCTTTGTTGCTGTCCTAAATGAAGAAAGTTACAGGGAGGCTTACAAATTAATCAACCAACTCCACCTTGCAGGGATTTGGGCCGAATTGGACTATGAAGGGAAGAGCCTGAAGAGCCAGATGCGAAGGGCCGATAAATTAAAGGCCCGATATACGCTCATTCTTGGAGAAGAAGAATTGAAAAGGGGTAAAGTGGCTCTCAGGAATATGAAAGAAAAATCTCAAGAAGAGATTTCAATGGAGGGCATTGTTAATACCCTTAAAAGTAAGATCGGTTGAGATTCAAAAAAATTCTCCTCCCCCCTTGCGGGGGGAATGAAGGTGGGGGTAGACCCTCTTGTTCACCCCCGCCCTGACCCTCCCCCATCGAGAGCCTGTCGCAATTACTACTTTGTCATCCTGAATTTATTTCAGGGTCTCGTAACTTTTTCATTTTATTAGATGCTGAAACAAGTTCAGCATGGCATTTTTCAACGATTTACCTATTGCGACACAGCCTCCGAAGGGGGGAGGGTCTGGTTCTATTTTCATGGTTCGGTGCGCCAGCAGAGACTGGCAAGGTGCAGTCGAGGTTCGAATCCTCGTCACAAAGTCAATAAAATCAATAACTTAGCTAAATGTTTTCAGGGTGCGGACAGGGTGCAAAGATGGGTGGGGCAACAATCCCATCCTTTCCGTTATTTTCCTCCCCCTCGAATCTCAATTCCGGCATCGTGAGTTCCAGAAGAAATGATGGAACAGGCAAAAAAGGTAAAATCTTAACAGATGAGAATCTGAAGGGGCATGATTTCCTCCGAAATAATAAGATGTCTGCAAGGCGATGTATAAATTCCTTCCAAGGACAGGGCTCGCGGAGGAAGGAAGGTGAAAGATGCTGGAAACTGAATTGGGGAAGATTCTGGAAACATTATTAAATCATGGCTTCGAACCCCCGCTATACTGGGCTACTATCGCTGTGAATGGAGCAATGGCGATGGGTAGGTATATCTTAAATACGGAATCTGGCGATCTGGATTGTCAGATAATTGCATCCCATGATGTTGGGGGGACGTTTGGCATTCCAATTAACATGATGTTTACGGACCGGGATGGCGACGCTGCGAGAGTTGTTACTGGTCGTTCGGAGGAACCAGAAGTCATATTCAACTGATCCACACCCGTTTTGGCAAGCCTCTTCCACTGAAATCCTCCAACGGAAAGACGGATATTCATAATTTCTATACCCAGGTGATTCACAGGACTTTTGGAGAAGGCATCGGGATAGGAGGAAAAGAATTGTTATTGAGAAACGGGCCAAAGCTGAATTGGAGGAAGTGAAATGAAAGCTCTTGAGGAACTTGAAAAAATTCTCCATGGCCTCGAGCGTGGGACAGTTCCTATAGAACTAAAAGGAACAATTTTAGAACTCCTTGAAAGCGGATGGAATGAACTTGAAGGGAGCGATTATGAGGCGATGGAACCATGGAAAGTGAAGAGGGCTGAGGATCTCAGGTGGATTTCACCTGAGCTATTCTTCCTTCTTGAACGTCATGGTGCTACGGTCATGGGTTCAACAAGAGCGGAAATGCAAGTTTGGATAGTGAACCTAGAGAAGCGACGGGCGGCAGTTGAGCAAGGTGTCTACCGGCAACTTTATCCAAAGGACAAGGCTTGGCACGCGAAATCTGTTGCGGAAGAGATCACCAACATTATCCTTAGCGGAAGCCCCGATCCTCGAATTCAAAGAACCAAAAGCGGTAGAATTAAGTTAATCTCTTCGGAGATCTTTCCCTCATCAGTCTATAGACAGACGCAACAGGACCGTATTAGGCGTTTCTATCGCGAGCTCATGAGGATCCTGGAATCATACGGTTATAAACGCGTTCACGGAAACCTTCTGATCCCACCACCGCCAAAGGAATAGTTTATGATGTAAAGGAATGAGTGTGGGTGCCCATGTCACCATTCCCATTGGGTAAAGATTACGTATAAGAAAGAGAGTTGAGGAGGCGTACGAAAAACTGAAATGGCCTATGTGGCATTGAAGATTTCCAACCGCGTTTATATCCTCGAAAACGGGAGAATCATCAGGGAAGGAAAGCGATAGGAACTCCTCAACGATTCACACGTTATCGAAGCCTATTTAGGGACTTGAAGCAAGAGCGATGCAGCCGTTCAAGACTTGAAAAGTTGAGAATATGAAGACCATATCTACAATAAATTCCTAAAAAAATCGCCTTTTGTTCTGGCAAGATACTCTCGCTTTTGAAGGCCCGAAAGACCCCTATCATATTGGGGTGGTTCCATACTGACTTCCTTCCTTAAATCGTTGCCTGATAGGTTTCGACCATGATGCAAGATTTCTTTCGTTATCTTCAAAGCTTGACAAAACTTTCCTTCATCTCTTGTGATCGCTTTCTGCCTTGACATACAATTCGGTTTTTCTTATATTCAACCCTACCAAAAACGAGTTCTTACCATTCTGTACAATTAGAAAACGGATGGAGATGAAGGTGACTAAAGCAGCAATGAAGCAAATCGAAAAATTGGCCCGAGCCCACAATCTGAAAGACTTTAAATGGCTGGATCCTAAGACAATCATCCCTCGGCACTGGGTGAGGGAAAAATGTATTTACGGTTGCCCGCGTTATGGGGAGAAGGCCTGCTGCCCACCGGAGGTTCCTTCAGTGGCTGAGTGCAAAGGATTTTTTGCGGAATACCGTTCCGGCCTTTTCTACCATTTAACAAAACAATTTGCCGATCCGAAGGAACGATTTCCCTGGGCGCGAGAAGTCAACAAACAGGTGCTCGCTTTGGAGAGAGAAGTTTTCCTCTCTGGTCTTTATAAGGTCTTTGCCTTTACGGCGGCCCCATGCAATCTGTGTGAACTTTGCAAGAACACCAAGCGTGAATGCCAGAATCCTTT
>Ga0154839_1304_pt2 | contig 23659 bp, 25 predicted proteins | sample Rifle2008BG16ft_FD_116143 | JGI IMG/M metagenome (GOLD analysis project Ga0154839, IMG submission 116143) | Deltaproteobacteria bacterium RBG_16_47_11
CTTCTCTCCTCCGAGTTCGAAAAATAGTTCTCCCCAAAGGCTGTGTAATTTCAGATTGCCGTGGGCGGAAAAGAGGGGAACTCCTGCCTTGCCTGCATCAATAGCAATTGGCGTTACCTTTTGGGGACGTCCGGCTGCAGGCAAAAGATCCGTTCCCATCCCTGGATCGTCAATATTCTTTGCCAGGTGCCAGAGTGCCATGAGGGTATGCGTTTTCCCCCCTCCAAACCCTGTGCTTAAACGGATGGTAGCCCCACCTTCTTTTGGATCAGCGAGGCGGTCAAAGACAGCCTCTATCACCTTACAGAGTTGTTTGGCTGGGTGAGTATTCTGAAAAAAGGTCTTAGCATCTCCGTAGACCTTGGGGGCTTTATTGGCAATCAGATCTCCGAAATCCGCCGCAAATATGGCATCATCAAGATCGCCTTTAAGAACCTCTTTTCTTGGTTTACAGCTTTTTAGAATGCCCATATAATGCTCCTTTTCACTCTCCCTTATTTCCCCGCGGAACACGACTCCGAGAGATTTCTACACCTGATCTTTACTAATAAATTCATATTCCCGGACGCGCTTCGATGACTAAGACCCATAAATCCTGAAACAAAGTGTCTGGTGGTTTATGTGACTTAGTTGGCAGAAGCCTCATATTAAATAGACCTCATGTCAGGCCAAAGGATTGTTGAACTAAGGCGCTTAAAACATCTTCGGGGGTTTGGTACATCCCTTTTTTAGGCAAAAGGGTAAATTTATTGATCCGGAGAAAACGGTACCCGTAGCTTTCCAGTTCGAGTCGCCTTCTTAGGTCATATTCAAGGAAAGAGGGCTTGGGGTCAGGCATTCGTAATACGCTATTTCTTCATTCTGTTGCTCGGTAGATTCCCCTCCATTAGGTCGACCTACCGGGCTAAATCGCTATCGGTGCGGAGGAGATTCTCCACTTCCATGATCCCCCGACCGAATGTCTAACTATATCAAAAATCGAATGCGAATGTCTACAAGGTCTTTGATTGAATTTGAGCTAAGAAATCAAGAAGGTTTCCTTTTGGCAAAAGACCAGCAACTGATCTACTTTGAAGGCACGGACGGGACGTGGCTTAATTTCTTAATATTTGATACAAAAGGCCGTATGCCAAAACAAGCAAGGATCGACATCCCAGGACATTTCTATCATGTTGTTGCGCGTGGCATCGAGGCAGAGGCGGGTTTTTTGGCCAGGGAAGAGATCCTTAGGCAGTTTGGAAAAGATATAAATTTTGACCCATCCCGACGAGTTAGTGCTTGAGACCCTTCGTTTCACTCAGGGTGACAAAAGGCGAAGGGTTCAGAATGATAACTTTCAAATTTTTCTTTATATCAGGGGAAAATTCTTCAGACTTTACCCCTTAGGCGGATCAAACAAATTCAATGTGATTTTTCATCTCGCTGGGTTCGATTACGTTTGCTATAAGCATCAGCCTCTCGATCAATTCGCCAACTGTTTGACGCCCAGTCTGGGAAAAGATGATGCCTGTATGAGGGATTCCGGTGGCATCAAGCCGTAAAAAGTCGTCGTCAAATGTTACAAGTACACGGCCTTCTCTTGTAGCAAAGGCCAGTTGCTTTTCATCTGAATCACCCGACCGGCCCACTTCCTGCACCGTAAGGACATCCACACCACGACGGCGTAGTCCTTCAACAACGCCTTTTGGGATATGCTCGTCCAGATAGAACTTCACTCCGTTTTGCCTCCAGTTTCTCCATCAGTTTTGATGGATGGCGAGAGCGGGCCTTTGCTTCAACCTCTTCAGCACGCCGGATTTCGGCCTCAATCTCTTTTTTATGATCCCAATAGTAGGTCAGGGCGGCGTAAACGTCCGCAAGCGTCAACTGGGGAAACTGAGAAACGATCTCATCAGGAGACCAACCCAACTTATTGTGCCAGAGCACTATGTCCATCACACGAATTCGATGCTTGGCGATGTGGGGCTTCCCACCGTTTATCCCGGGAGTGATCTTAATATGTTCTTTTGCCATGGCTCTCAAGGTCACCACCTCCTTAGATTCTATTTAGCATAAGTTCAAAGAAACTTCCTCCTAAAAACAATTCTGACTTTCAAATCCCCCCACGCCCCCCTTTCCTAAAGGGGGAAAAGTGGGTTTAGAAATTTTGGTATCCCTCTCACGCGATGGAGAGGAGAAAAGGTACGAGAGTTAACCGAAAACATCTGGATATCGGCGAATTTGATCTTCAAGGTCCTGATCGTAGCGGATGACAATCACTCGATAGCCAAGGTCTTTTAGGGCCTGGGGCATTGGTAATACGCTATTTCTTCATTCTGTTGCTCGGTAGATTCCCCTCCATTAGGTCGACCCACGGGGCTAAATCGCTATCGGTGCGGAGGAGATTCTCCACTTCCATGATCCCCCGACTGAATGTACTAATACAAACGCAATTTATATTTTGACATTTTTGTAGGGCGTGATCCCCAATCACGCCTTTCGGCGGTGCGTTCGGTGAACGCACCCTACAATTTTATGTGATTTTATTTGTTGCGTTTGTATTAACTATATCAAAAATCGAATGCGAATGTCTACAAGGTCTTTGATTGAATTTGAGGTGAGAAATCAAGAAGGTTTCCTTTTGGCAAAGGACCAGCAACTGATCTGCTTTAAGAAAGGTAAATAAGGCATGGTCAATTGTCAAAGACCAAAGTTCAATTGGAAAAATATGACAGTATGAAACTCTCCAATTCCCTCAAGATCACCGTTTCAAGATCCTTTTCGCTATAGCTATCCTTCAAGCCAAGGAAATCAAGAAAATAGGGGTCACGAAAAACCAGATCGGGTGTGAGTTTATCCTCTGAGCGAAGGTAGTCGAGTTCTTCTCTAATCACTTTCTCTGGTTTCTTGGACAATGCTGTCCGCTCGAAAAGCATGCCGGCAATTTTCTTTTCCAGAGTACGAACGCTCCATCCCTCCAAGCGACACATCTCGGCATAGAAATCACGCTTCAGATCATCGTCGAGATAGATAATCAGTCGAAAGTGGCTCCAACTCAATTTTGCACACAGTGTGTGCAAAATCTTTTCGCCTTGAAAGACCTCGGCGAATCGGACCATGTTGGCAAGGTTTCTGGCCGTGAAGCCCGACCCGAACTCTGCAACCAATTTTCTCGACAGTGTCGATAAAATCTCCTCACCATATTCCGCCCGTTTTTCTTTCAGGATGTCCTGCCGAATACGTTGACCAACTTTCCAGTAGAGTATGACCAAAGCGGAATTCACGCTTCGCGCCACATCTTTACGCGCTTCGATGATAAATGACCGTAAATCCTTGAATAAGCTGTCTGATGGTTTAGCTGACTTAGTTTTATAAAGGGGCTTTATCTCGGGTTCAATTTTCTCCCTTAATTGGTAATACGCCTTCTGAAAAATTTTTGGATCGATGGGGGTTGTGTAATTTCTTGCAATGTGGATGCACGCAGGTGAGATTTCACATAGGATGGCATTCCGGCCGGACATCATCGCAGCCACTCCGGTCATTCCGGTCCCGGCGAAGGCATCGAGAACAATGTTTCCAGGTTTGGTGTAGTGTTCAATATACCGCTTGACCACATAAGGGTCCTGTTTTGTCCAGTCATGTGCATGTTATAGATCGCAAAGGATTTGGAGGCATTGTCTATATTTTCCTGAAAGGGTGAAACATCATAGTCATCGGTATCTGGATCATATGGTTTGCCATATTTTTTGATGAATTCAGAAAGATCAGACATAATTCTCACCAATCATAAAGCTTATATGGTCACGGCCTGTCACCCTGAACTCGGTTGCGAGTCGTACCGACTTGTTTCAGGGTCTCCTAATTCTTTTGATTTTATAGGATGCTGAACCAAGTTCAGCATGACATCGTCTTTCTGTTATTGGAGGTACAGAATCTGTCCAAAAAGGCCTTTTCTGTGAGTCTGTAACAGAAAAGTCAATGGAAAGCGCTGAATTCTGTTTCTATAAGTACAGAAAGACCATTTTCAACAAGGATTCTGTACCTGGAGATACAGTATTAAACCCAAATTCTTGTAATTTTGAATTTAGCGCCATTCTTTTTTAAAACCTCTAAAATCTGCTCAAGCAATGAGGCAGGAACCATGACTACTCCTGATGCTAGTCTATAATCTTTTCTGCTGACAAGCCCCCCTTTCTGGCTGATATAAGTCTTTCCTTTTACTGTTTTCTCAACTTTATAACCATAGAGCGCCCTCCTGATAGAAGCCCGGTTCTTACCCGGAAGGCCTTCAAGGGAAAATTTAACCAGAGCCATTGCTTCAAGGGATGGGTGAGCTCCCTTCAGAATAGTGAGATCAGGTTTGCCCCAGATCAATACACCCTTTTCAGCTACCCTCCAGAGAAAATCTGGCTCAACGTCTTTCGGGTCATTCAGGTTTTTGGCCACAAATGAAAAAGAATAGGGAAGGTCAAATTTCTTTGCTATATTTCCAGAGAGATTTAGGGCAGCTTTCATCTCGTCTCCCAGTTCTGGATTGTGATCTGTATCAAACAACAGGAGGACATCGATATCACTTTTTTTTGTCATGGTTCCATCGACTGCGGAACCGAATAAAACCGCAGCCTTGAGGTTAGAGATCTCATCTGCTCTACGGATAAACTCCATAATTGGTAACATTAGTTCATCTGGGATCATTCTGAACCCACCTCTCTACTTTCTCAATTATCTCCAAACATTCCATAACGACATCCCCATTTCCCTTTCCACCATACCAGCGACCTTGGCGGAAAAAATCTAACCTTTCAAAACTTTTTGCCAATTCATCCTCACCATGTTCCCTTAATAGATGGGGCAAACCGACATGGGTGTCCGAATGAACCTGGTGTGTCTTCTCCATCCCAGCAGCGATAAGATGTTGAACAATTCCATAAGTTAGTTCAACGATGGCCACCACATTTTTACCCTCTGAATCAGGAAGAAGCTTTTGGAGGCTCGCTTTGATTTCATTCGCCTTCTGTAGATGCCCTTCTGCCTTCATTTCAGGCTGATCCTCACCTTCTTGCCAGGATTTTTTCTCTTGGCTTCATTTATGGCCTTCTCAAGTTCGGTACGAATGGCCTTAAGAAAGAGGGCTTGGGGTCAGGCATTGGTAATACGCTATTTCTTCATTTTGTTGCTCGGTAGATTCCCCTCCATTAGGTCGACCTACTGGGCTAAATCGCTATCGGTGCGGAGGAGATCCTCGACTTCCATGATCCCCCGACTGAATGTCTAACTATATCAAAGGGAAGTCCCATGAGTCTTCGGATATCAGTTTTGATCTTCTTCGCGAAGGCCCCTCTCCGTTCAGATGTGCCCTTTCATTTCCATTAATTCACAGAATATATCTCTGCCCAGTTCATGTCAAGGTTTTTAAGGAGCAAGGGACCAGGAATGAAGGGACTTGGGCCGGTTTCGATTGAAACAAACTCTACGCCAAATCAAAGAGCTCTTTCAGCGCTTTTTCTAAGGCAGAGAGATCCTTTGCAGAAAGCCTGCCTAAAATTTTCACAACCAGCCCTTGTTCAATCGTTGAGATAGCGGACTTAACAGCAGATGGTTTTAATAAGCCAGCACCTTGCCAATCCTCTATCAGGAATTCGCCTATGCCAATCCGGCTTCTTACCTGACCGGTTATAGCCATAATGACAATGTCTCGCGAAATACTGTTATAGGTGTCACAGCTTACAGTGACTGCAGGGCGCTTCTTTGTGGCGGTTTGATCGGTAAAAGGGAAAGGGATGAGGATAACATCTCCTCTATTATAGCGTGTCATAAACCGCATCCTCTTCATTGTCCCAAATCCGCTGGAAGGAACCGGTAGATAACTCCTGAGAAGATCTTACGAGAAGGTCTCTTTCTCGTTTAGTTTCCAAAAATTGGATAAAGTCAAGAACTTCTCCAAGAACATCTGCAGGCAGTTTATCAATTTCCCTTTTGATCAACTCTTTATCTAACATTTCTATCCCCTCCTTTTATTCTCAATTATATTATCGCATCGTTCCCTTCTCAAGTCACTGCTCAAAGAGGGAGCGCCACGAGGGTCACACCTTCGCGGGCTGTTGCTCAAATCGTATTTTATGCTTCGACAAGCTCAGCATGAACGGAAAAGTCCAATGATTTCAACACACCACCGTTCGCCCTGAGTTTGTCGAAGGGCAAACAGGGGGGGTTGGGCAATAGCCCGTCCAGTTTTGATCTTCTTCGCGATGGCCCCCTCTCCGTTCAGATGCGCCTTTTTATCTCCATTGATTCACAGAATATATCTCTGCCCAATTCATGTCAAGGTTTTTAAGAAGCAAGGGACCAGGAATGAACAGAGTCTATAAATTTTCAGGGGAATCTCAGTTCGAAAGTGGGTAAGGTGATCTATCTGTTTTTCGGGTCGCCCATCAAAATCAGGGCCAAAAACGCTGCCACCAATGCCATGGCCGCTCCAAAGGAGAAGGCCCATTCGACCCCGATCGTCTTCCAGAGGAAGCCCATCAGAAGGCTGGCTGGAAGAGCTGCAATCCCTACGGTGAAATGATACGCGCCATAGGCGGTTCCGCGTTTCCCCTCTTTCACTAGATCGGCCACCCAGGCCCTCTCAGCTCCTTCTGTGAGACCGTAGAAAAGGCCATAGGTCAGAAACAGAGCCCAGATGTGGTAGGCCTTTGATGCAAAAGCAAACCCGAGATAGACGAAGCCATAGATGGCCCAGCCCAGGATCATCACCTTCTTTCTCCCAATCCGGTCTGATAGGGTCCCTCCCGGGATAGAAGAGGTCGATTTGGAGAGATGGAAAAAAAACCACAATACAGGGATCCAGACGGTATCGATCCCCAGATCCCTTGCCCGAAGAAGGAGAAAGGCATCACTCGAGTTTCCAAGGGTGAAGAGAAAAATGATGAGAAGAAAATATTTAAACTTTCTATCCCACCCTCTCCAGCTTGGCCCCAGAGGAGTGGGGGCAGGGCTTTGCCTCGCCGCCACATCCGTCACCCCTCGGCAGAGGATCCAGAGACAGAAGAGAGCAGGGATGAAAGAGAGACCAAAGACAACTCGAAGATCCTTTGTCACCGAGGACAACAGAAGAGTGGTGACGAGAGGTCCTATCATGGCACCGGCATGGTCCATGGACCTCTGGAAGCCAAAGGCCTTGCCCCGTTCCGATTCGTCGACGCTTGAGGAAAGTAGGGCATCCCTGGGTGACGATCTCACGCCCTTCCCCACCCGATCCACGGAACGAAGGAAAAGGATTTGAAACGCGGATGTGGCGAGTCCGATAAAAGGCCGGGTGATCGATGCAAGGCCATATCCAAAGAGGATCAGCCTTTTTCGCCTCTGAAACCGATCGGAAACCCAACCCGAAAAGAGCTTTAAGAAACTCGAAAGACTTTCAGCAACGCCCTCGATCATTCCAATAAAAACAACCCCCGCTCCCAGGACCTGATTGAGAAAAAGGGGCAACAGCGGGTAGATCATCTCACTCGAGACATCATTGAAAAAACTGACCCAACCCAAGCTCCATACATTCTTAGGAAGTTTCAGCACAGATTTTATGTCCATTCTATTCTCTCCTACGGTCCACCGCCACCTTTATCCTCCCCTCTCGAAGAGGAGGAATTTCTATTGGATATCATTCGGTATCCCCCTCTCCTCTGGAGAGACTGTGCCACAATTGCGTCGTCCGCCCTTCAACTCACTCAAAACCAACAGCTACCCCATTGATTTTATAGACTCTACTCCCGTTCGTGGTGAGCTCGTCGAACCATGAACGGGGCTTACGACACCGTTCAAAAAATCTTTAAAATTTCATCCCGGGAAAGGGGGTTGAGTTCTTTTCTCCCTTTTCCTTCCATTGCCATAACTCTTGCCGGCCCTTTTTTCACCTTCCCGATTACCTGCATGGGAATGGAAGCCCTTTCGAAAGCTCTCTGTAGGTTTAGAAAATCCGAAGGAGAGATCGTGAGGAGCAGGGCTCCAGAAGCGATCACACCCAGGGGATTCAGCCCATAGACCTCACAGAGAATTCGAGATTCCCTATAGATAGGGATCTTTTCTAAATCAACCTCGATCTCTTTTTCAGCGGCCAGGGCTATCTCAATGATGCCATTGATCAGCCCTCCTTCCGTAGGATCATGCATCGAGTGGATAGAAGCAGAACCACACGCAATACGGGAAGCGTAAAGCACCTCGATCCCTGGATGAAAAATATAGTTCTTCGCTCTCTGAAGAAGGGAGGGCGCAATGCCTTTCTTGAGGAGTTCGTCCTTTTTCTCTCGAGCGATGATCGAAGTCCCTTCGATACAGACCCCTTTGATCAGAACAAGGAGGTCTCCAGACTTTGCTCCGCCGGTTGTGACAAGCTTCTTTTTTTTAACTTCACCAATCATATTTCCACAGAGAATCATCCTTTCAATCCCAGGAGTGACCTCGGTATGCCCGCCGACTGAAAGAATCTTAAATCGTCGGCAGGCATTGTGGATCTGGCGAAAGACTTTTTCGATGAGTTTTACATCTGTGCCTTTCTCCGGAAAGAGAAGGGTGACCACAAACCATCTGGGAATCGCTCCCCTCGTAGCAATATCGTTCATGTTCACGACGACACCATAGTATCCAATCTCCTCTGTGGTGAAGGTAACGGGGTCCGCAGTGACCACCCAGTAACCCTCTGATCTTTTCCCCAGGTCGATGACAGCCGCATCTTCACCAATCTCGGGACCAACGATGACCCTGGGATCAGAGATCGCATACTTTTTCAAGAGCCTTTGCATAAGACCGATGTCCAATTTCCCTGTTTTCATAGTCCCTCTCTCACCTTGAAGATGAACCCTTATTGTCTCTTCCATTATATTGCCATGATTTGAGGATCGCAATTCAATTATGAATAAATTGCAATCATTCTTCGCCTAAGGCTTAAAGCAATGCCCATGAAGAGGTGAAACCCCGAAATGTGGCATGCCCAAAGCACCCCTTCTGGGGCACAATTGACAATAAAACCAAGAAAAGATAATATTGAATGAGATAAGTCTTTTAGAGGAGCAGATCATGTGCGAAATGAAACCTAAGAGAACGACGTGGACTGTCTCAGTCCTCGTCATCCTAACCCTCTTTTTCCTCTTTGTTGGCTACGAGAGGGCAAATTCCTTAACAAAGGATGAGAAAGATAAATTAACGAGTGCGAAGGCCCTTGGCAAAGCCTTTGTCGAGGTGGCCAAAAAGGTTCAGCCCGCCGTTGTCAATATCACCACGGAGAAGACGGTAACCATGAGGCCTTGGGAGAGATATGGAGATGATTTCTTTAAAGGAAGCCCCTTTGAGGAATTCTTCAGGGGTTTTGGCTTCTCTCCCCGAGAAAAAGGAAAGGAATATCGACATAAACAGCGAAGCGGAGGGTCCGGCGTTATCGTCGACAAAGAGGGCTATATTCTAACCAATAATCATGTGGTAGAGGGAGTAGATAAGGTTAAGATCCGTCTAAACGATGGAAGGGAATTTACAGCCTTGGTAAAGGGTCAGGATCGGAGAACCGATCTTGCCGTCCTCTATATCAAGGCAAAGGATCTTCCTGTTGCAACCCTCGGAGACTCAGATATATTGGAGGTAGGGGAATGGGCCATTGCTATCGGCAGCCCCTTTGGCTTAGAGCATACCGTTACGGTAGGAGTCATCAGCGCCAAGGGTCGTGCAGGTTTAGGAACAGGAACCTATGAAGACTTCATCCAGACCGATGCCTCCATCAACCCGGGCAATAGCGGCGGTCCCCTCTGTAATATTGATGGAGAGGTCATGGGTATCAATGCCATGATCATTCAACCAGGCACCGGAATCGGCTTTGCCATCCCGATTAATATGGCAAAACAGATCCTCAGCGATCTGATTAAACAGGGAAAGGTGGTCAGGCCTTGGCTGGGGATCAGTGCCCAGGACCTCACCCCGGAGATGATGGAGTACTTCCAGGTAAAGGATAAAGAAGGAGTCCTCGTGGGGCAGGTTTACCCAGGAACCGGCGCTGAGAAAGCCGGGTTGGTTTCCGGAGATATTATCAAATCCGTCGATGACAAGGCGGTTAAAAATGTGAACGAGTTGGTAAAAGAAATTCAGAGAAAAAAAGTTGGCCAGAAGATAAAACTGAGCCTCGTCCGAAATGGGAAAGAGATGACTGCCGAGGTGACCACCGCTGCCATGCCGGATAAGCCTGAGGCGCAGAAGGAAAGGGATAAAGAGGCTGAGGAGAAACTTGGGGCAAGGGTTCAGGAACTGGCACCTCCGTTGGCATCTCGATATCAAATTTCCGGGGTCAAATATGGGGTGGTTGTTGTGGGGATTGAAGATGGAAGCCTGGCCGACGAAATGGGCCTTCAGGAAGGAGATGTCATCCTGGAGATCAACCGGAAAAAGATCGATTCTTTAAAGGATTTTGAAAAAGCAGCGAAGGATGCCAGCCTTGAGAAAGGAATCCTGTTTCATATCCATCGAAAGGGAAAAAGCTTCTATCTGACCTTCAAAAAGTAAAGACAAGGGTTGAGTTTAGGTATGAGGTTATCTTTTTTATTACCTTTCACCATTAACCTGTCGCTTTTACATACCTCATCCTTAAATCATAAAGAATATGTTCTATTAATTTTTCCTCTTCAGGGGTGAGGTTTCCTTGAGTCTTCTCTTTCAGCATCCCTATGAGGTCGATGGTCTGTTTGGCCAAAGGAAGCTGTTTGACAGGTTGTTTGGTACCGGGATCAGGAATTTCTCCTAATTGAATGAGGGCTGAAGTGCTTATGGAGAGTAGGAAATTCATAAAATTAATCTCAGGGAGAGGGGCTGTCTGAGAGGAGGCATCTTCCCTTTGCAATTCCTCTCCTTTTTCTCCCTCTTTCTTGGGCTTGGATTCCTCTTCCCCTTCCTTTTGGGCGCTAAACCTCCTATCCCTAATGACAAAACCCTTATCCTCTTCTTTATTTCCCATGGCTATCCCTCCAAACGTCCTATCTGACGATAAGATCGGGTTCCATTATAAAACTAATTTGAATTTTTATCAAAGCACTTGACTTTCGGAAAAAGCATATATTATATTGGATTTAGCACTCGATAATAATGAGTGCTAATCATTTTTGAAAGGTGTTGCTCTGTAATGAAACATTTACCCGTCGTCAGAAATTCTCTTGAATCCTATATCATGCAGATTAATCAGTTTCCTCTTCTATCCCCGGAGGAGGAATTTCAGCTGGCTGAAAGATATCGAAAGCATAACGATATCAACGCTGTACAGAAGCTAATAACCTCAAACCTGAGATTTGTTGTCAAGGTGGCCTTCGAATACAAATCTTATGGCATTAAGATCCTTGACCTCATCCAGGAAGGCAACATTGGGTTGATGATGGCCATCAAAAAATTTGATCCCTATAGGGGATATCGTTTTATCTCTTATGCCATTTGGTGGATTAGGGCCTATATCCAAAACTTTATCATCAAAAATTGGAGCCTGGTAAAGATCGGGACGACCCAGGCTCAAAAGAAGCTCTTCTATAAGATTGGAAAGGTAAGAAAGGCCCTGGAAGCCAATCAGGAAAAGGAGAAAAAATACGAACTGCTGGCTCATGACTTAGATGTCGCCAAAGAAGACATCATCGAGATGGAGCAGCGGATGTCCTCAAGGGACCTTTCCCTGGATGCCCCCTTTGATGACAATCAAGAATTGACCCATTTCGATCTCTTGAAGGAATCCTCTCCAAACCAAGAGGAGGTTCTCGGAGAGGACGAGGAAAAAAGGATTCTTGAAAGAGAGGTCCAGAATGCAATGAAACGTTTAAGCGACAAAGAAGAATATGTTATAAAGAATAGAATAATGGCAGATTCACCCCTCACTCTCCAGGAGATCGGGAATTATCTTAAACTCTCAAGGGAGAGGGTAAGGCAGATTGAAAGTGAAGCCCTAAAAAAACTGAAAAAGGAGATGAGTTCCAGAGAGAGTCTGTCAACTTAAAAGGGAGGTTAGAGGAATGCCGATCTACGAATATCAGTGTGATCGCTGTAATGAAATTTTTGAGATCTTTCATAAAATAGATGAAGATTGCAAGGTGGCCTGTCCGAAATGTTTGGGCCAGGTTAAAAAACTGGTTTCAGCCACCAATTTTGTCTTCAAAGGTTCCGGCTTCTATGTCAACGATTATCCCTCAGAGAGCCGAAAAGAGGGGAAAAAGAGTGAAAAAGAGGGACTAAAGGAATCGTCTAAGGAAGGGACAGAGAAAGGAAGCGGAAAGAGCGAAGAGAAAAGGGCTGAGAAAAAGGCAAGTAAATGAAGTAATGTTGCTTGGATCGTTAAGCTCATTCAGTTCGCAAAACGATCCAAACGGCCAAGCGCTCACAACGATCGAAAAGCGCCCGGTTATTGGTTTTTGGAATTTGGTTATTATTTTATTATTTCCTTTTGTTTCAATAGATTAGCAACTTCGTCCAGAATCAATTGAGAGACCTCTTCCTTTGACAGAAGGGAGAGGTCCTTTATTTCTCCAGAGGGATATAAGATCCTAACCTGATTGGTATCAGCTCCAAAACCGGCATTTGCTTTGGTCACATCATTGGCCACAATAAAATCGAGGTTCTTCTCCATCAATTTTTTTCGGGCATTCGCTATCAGATCTTCCGTTTCTGCAGCAAATCCTACCAGGATTCGATTCCCTTTTTTCTTCCCAACTTCTTCGAGGATATCCTTCGTCCTTTCCAATTCCACGGTTTGATAGGGATCGCCTTTCTTCAACTTATTCTTGCTAACCTTTTGGGGACGGTAATCCGAGACAGCCGCCGCCTTAATCACCACCGTGCATCTCTCCAGATGGCTCAAGACAGCCTGTCTCATTTCCTCGGCCGTTCGGACAGGAAAGAACTCCATGTCTCCTCTCGGAAGAGCGAGTTGGGTCGGACCTGAAATTAGGATGACCCGAGCTCCCCTTCGTCTCGCCACTCTTGCCAGGGCAAATCCCATCTTTCCTGAGGAAGGGTTGGTGATGAATCGAACTGGATCGATCGGTTCTTGGGTAGGGCCGGCAGTGACAAGGATACATTCTCCCTTTAAATCTTTGGGGGTGAAGAGATCTTTTATCTTTTCAACCACCTCATCCAATTCAGGAAGTCTTCCCTTTCCATACCAGTGACAGGCCAGTTCTCCCTCGCCAGGCTCCATGAAGTGATAGCCTCTTTCGAGTAACGTCTCCATATTTTTCTGAAGGGCTTTGTTCTCCCACATGTTAACGTTCATGGACGGGACAAACAGGACCGATGCCCTGGAAGCCATCACCATGGTGGAGAGAAAATCGTCTGCAATGCCATTGGCAATCTTTCCAATGATATTAGCGGTTGCAGGCAAGAGGACGATCAATTCGGCAAGGTCAGCCCAGGCGATGTGCCCGATCTTTTCGCCCTCGATCAAAGCGAAGGGATCCGTGACAACTGGATTGCCGGAGAGGGTTTGAAAAGTGAGGGAGGTGATGAACTCCCGGGCATTTCGGGTCATAACCACATGGACACGGGCCTCTTCTTTGACCAAAAGTCTCACAAACTCCGCTGCCTTGTAGGCGGCAATTCCAGCCGTGACCCCTAATACGATCTTTTTTCCCTTAAGCATCACCATTCCTATATCATAAAAAAGAGCCGTTCACAAGAGAGAAAAATCCAAAAAGATTTGACATTCTATCCATCTGTTGGTATTTTCACTCATACTGATAATCCCTCCTCACCCCCCTTTGGTTAAGGGGGGCGCCGCCGTTCAAAGCCAGACTTTGGCGCCGCTTGCGCGCCGAAGTGCTTCAGCGCGCAGGCGCCGGATGGAGGGGGGATTTGGAATCCATTTTTTACTTAATTGGGAGAAGAAAAAGATGCCTGAACGAGATCCTATCGATCTGATCAAAGAACAGCTCAATGGAATGGAGGGACTGGCAGGGCTTCATGCAACTCATGAGACATTTAAAAGATGGCACGGAGAGACGAAGACGATCCTCGAAAAGGCCTTCAGTTCTAAATCGATCCATTGCCAAAGCTTCGCGGCCCTCAAATTTCGAGAGATGGGCACAACCCCTTTTGCTTCACCAGAGATCGACAAGATCAACGCCGCCCGTTATAAAAGGGACCTCGAAAATGCAAAGAATATTCTGCTGGGAGCCATTAAGGAACTGACTTTGGATCGAACGCTTTTCAAAAAGATCCAGACAACACCGAAGAGCGTCGAGGTTTCCCTAAAAGGAGAATATTATCTCTCTTCTGGAATCGAAGCTTCCGAGTTCATTCGGGTGATTGAGCGCGCCTTTGAGGAAAATGGGCTGAGTTCCCTTCATGGGAAAGACGTTTCCTTTCAGCAACGGATCGACCGGATCAAGCGTACTTCATTTGGGATTTACGATATCTCAAACACTGAAAGGGTTGATACCTTTCTTGAACTGGGCGCAGCCCTCGGTCTGGGAAAGAAGGTTGTCCTTCTCTGTAAAAAAGGCCCTTCTCTGCCAGAAACCATGAAATCTTTGAAACGAATCGAGTATGAAAGCCCTTCTGACCTCACCGAGGAATTGAATAAGATACTCAAATGTTAGGGATTGCTCCGTTCAAGAAGTCCTTGTTTTCAATTGCTTTTATTCATAGGGGGTAGGAAAATAGATCCTTGAAGGCATCAATAAAAATCCATTCTAACCAGGAAATCGAGGCAAAGGAGTTGATGCTTTGAATAAACTATACCCTATTTCAATCCTGATCCTTCTTGCCCCCTTTAACCCCTCCTTGGCTCAAGAGAAAAAGTTGATCAAAATTGGAGTCACCCAGAGCCTTTCTCATCCGAACTTCGATGCGGATGCCAAAGGATTTGAGAAGGCATTGACTGAAGCCGGATTTAAAGAAGGGATCAACCTTACCTATCAACGCCAGAATGCCAAGGGTAAAGAGGCGGAGGCTTACAAGATCGCCCAGAAATTTCTGGATGCCCAAGTCGACCTGATCCACAGCATTGCCTCCCTTGCTTCTCACGCTGCTGTGAAGAGGATTCGCCATCTCCCTATCATTTTTTCCTCTGTGACAGACCCTGTAGGTGAAGGGCTCGTTCTAAAGAACAATCCTCAAAGAAAAAGATCTGGTACCAATGTGACAGGCGTCAGTGACCGTTGGCCTGTGCAATTGCAGTTTGAGATGTATGCCCTTTTTTTTCCCAAGGCAAAAAAGTGGGGAACGATCCTTAATGCAAGAGATCCGAAATCCCTCCTTCACATCCGAGAGATGAGAGAAACAGCGAAAAGGTTAGGACTGGAGCTCATCGAAGCAATGATCTCCAGCAAAGTCGACACGATGCAGGCTGCCCAAACCCTTGCAGGAAAAGTTCAGGTCATGAACATTACCTTTGACTCGACGGCTCTCTCTGCATTTGATATGATTGTGAAGGTCTGCAATGAGAAAAAGATTCCCCTCTTTGTCGGAGATTTGGATAAGGTCTCCAGCGGGGCCCTCGCTGCCTATGGATTGAATTATTTTGATGTCGGTTACTTTGCGGGCAAGAAAGCGGTCAGAATTCTGAAGGGACAGAGGCCCGGAGAAATCCCCTGGGGGCCGATAGACAAGTTAAGCTTGGTCGTTAATGAAAGGGCAGCCAAGGCCCAGGGAGTGGTGATTCCTCCTGAATTCATGAAGAAAGCAGATCGAGTAATTGAGGAATAGAATAAAAGCGTCTCGATAGGGATGAGAGTGTTAAAGCCTGGAGGCAGAAAGATGAAACGATTTTTTATCTCCGAAATAGTTCTGGTGGGTCTTTTTTCCCTTTTTCTCACGAATTTAGCATTTGCCCAAAAACCCAACTTTTGCGTCGACTGTCATCAGAGGAGTAACCCGATTTTAGTAAAACAGTATCTTGAGAGCCCGATGGGAAAGGCCGAGATCGAATGTTCCCAGTGCCATGGGGCTGAGCATCGAAATGCTACCGATTATAAAAAAGTGAAGATGCCCAATGCCGATACCTGTAAATCCTGCCATGCCAAGCAAGCAGAGCAGTTTAAAGCCGGAAAGCACTCTTTGGCATGGGTCGCCTTGACGGCCATGCCCTTCACAGCCCGTCAGCCAAAGGAGATCATCGAAAAGGGGTGTGCCGGTTGCCATCGGGTCGGTTATGACGGGGGGAAATGTGACTCCTGCCATACACGTCATGCCTTTTCCAGGGAAGAGGCAATGAAGCCCGAGGCTTGCCATACCTGCCATATGGGAGAAGACCACTCCCAGTGGGAGATGTGGTCCACTTCGAAGCATGGAGCCATCTATAAACTCGAGGGAGAGACGGGCCGGGCACCGAAGTGCCAGACCTGTCATATGCCCAATGGAAATCACGCTGTGATGACTTCGTGGGGCTTTCTGGCTCTCAGGCTTCCAGAAAAAGATGTAGCCTGGATGGCCAACCGCACAGAGATTCTTAAGGCCCTTGGAATCCTGGACCTCAAAGGGAAACCGACTCCACGGTTTGAAACCGTCAAGGCCGGAAAATTGGCTCGTTTGACGGCGGAGGAATGGTCTGCAAAACGGGAAGAGATGATCAGGATCTGCACTGAGTGTCATTCAAAGAATTATGTCACCAACCATTTTCATATGGCGGACAGTGTCATCCGGGATGCTGACAACCTCATGGCCGAGGCCATTCGAATCGTAGGGGGACTCTATAGAGATGGGTTCCTTAAAAAGCCGAAAGATTATCCACTCCTTTTTCCGGATCTTCTCGCCTTCTATGATGCGCCCACAACGATTGAGCAGACCCTTTATCGGATGTTTCTCTTCCACCGCCAGAAGACCTACCAGGGTGCGATGCACGTCAATCCGGACTACATGCATTGGTACGGCTGGGCTGAAATGAAATCTGACCTGGTGAAGATCAAGGAGAGAGCCGAAGAGATAAGAGCCAAAAGGAAGTGAAGAAATGCTAAATCCAAAGTATTTGCGCATAAGTACCTTGGCAAGTGCGCAGGTGTAAAGAAGCGTTCGTGGTGAGGCCTGTCCTAAGCGAACCGTTCATCCTTCGACTTTCCTGAAGTGGCCCCCTTACCTTCATCCTCTCCCTCAAGTGGGGGAGAAGAGAGGATGAGGGGGACCTACTTGAAAAGGTGAATTTGAATCGATTAGAATTTGATCTTAATCATAAAAGAGATGAGTTGAATGGTTTAAATACATGAAGAAACTCCACCTGGGTTTGGACATAGGCTCTATCAGTGTCAACACGGTCATGATGAATGACCGCCTTGAGGTGCTCGAAGAACACTATACTCGTCTGAAAGGTCAGCCCTTTCAAACGGTTCAGAGGGTCTTAGAGGAGATCCTGCAACGCATTTCAGGAAAACAAATCGAGACAGTCTCATTCACCGGGATCGGGGGAAAACCCATTTCCCAACTCTTGGGCGGGAATTTCGTAAACGAGATCATTGCCCAGGCAAAGGCTGTCCGACACCTCTATCCCCAGGTTCGAACAATTATTGACATCGGGGGAGAAGATTCAAAATTGATCTTCCTCGAAGAGGAAAACGGCCATCTCAAGATCAGTGACTTCTCAATGAATACCCTCTGTGCAGCAGGCACAGGATCCTTTTTGGATCAACAGGCAAGCCGCCTGGGCCTCACCATTGAAGAGTTTGGGGAGCTCGCCCTGAAGTCGAAGGCACCTCCCCGGATTGCGGGACGATGCAGTGTCTTCGCAAAGTCGGATATGATCCATCTTCAGCAGATCGCCACGCCAGATTATGATATTGTTGCTGGCCTCTGCTATGCCATGGCAAGAAATTTTAAGAGCAATGTCGGGAAGGGAAAGGACTTTACAAAACCCATTATCTTCCAGGGAGGGGTTGCTGCCAACCTGGGGATGAGAAAGGCCTTTCGGGATGTGCTGGAACTCTCCGATGGAGAGATCATCATTCCCGATTATTTTGCTTCCATGGGAGCCATTGGGGCTATCCTGGTAACACTTGAAAATACAGAAAGCAAGCCTGCAGGCGTGTTAAATTTAGCGCCCCTGCGTCAATATCTTGAAGAGCATCAGGAAGAGCATACCCCTTTAAAACCTCTCTTTCTTTCAGCCCATCATGTTGATGGCAGGATTTCATCCTCTTCTCAGACCTCGGGGGGGAGAAGGGTGGAAGCCTATCTCGGGATCGATGTCGGATCCATCAGCACTAACCTTGTTGTGATCGACCGGAATAAAAATGTCTTGGCCAAGCGCTACCTGATGACAGCAGGCCGGCCCATTGAGGCGGTCCGAACAGGCCTTCAGGAAATCGGCGAAGAGATTGATGACCGGATTGAGATTGAGGGAGTTGGAACAACGGGTTCAGGTCGATACCTGACCGCCGATTTTGTCGGCGCTGATCTGGTCCGAAACGAGATTACGGCTCAGGCCACGGCAGCCATCCACATCGACCCCAAAGTGGACACGATCTTTGAGATCGGCGGACAGGACTCCAAGTATATCAGCATGGACAATGGGGTCGTCGTCGATTTTGAAATGAACAAGGTCTGTGCAGCAGGGACAGGCTCTTTTTTAGAAGAGCAGGCGGAAAAACTCGACGTCTCAATCAAGGATGAATTTGGAGCCCTTGCCCTTTCCGCTGAAAGCCCGGTGAGGATGGGCGAGCGCTGCACGGTCTTTATCGAATCCGATCTGGTCCATCACCAGCAAATGGGAGCCCAGAAGGATGACCTGATTGCCGGGCTCAGTTACTCTATTGTACAAAACTACTTGAACCGGGTCGTCGGGGACCGGCGCATCGGAAACCGGATCTTCTTTCAAGGAGGGACGGCTTTCAATAAAGGGGTGGTCGCTGCGTTTGAGAGGTATCTGAATAAAGAGATCATCGTTCCTGAAAATCATGATGTCACAGGAGCGATCGGTGTGGCCATCCTGGCCATGGAGGAGCGGATTTGGGAAAAATCGACTTTTAAAGGGTTTGATCTGAGCCAACGCCGCTATGAACACTCCTCCTTCGAATGCAAGGGCTGCCCCAACCTCTGCCTCATCCGAAAGGTGAGTGTGGAAGGTGAAAAACCCCTCTTTTATGGGAGCCGATGCGAAAAATATGACGTCATTAAACGGACAAAAGGAACGACGATCCCGGACCTCTTTGAGGAGAGGGAGAGGATGCTCGTCGCTCCCTATCAGGGAGAAGAAGCCCTTCCCAGGGAGGCCCCAGAGGTTGGGATCCCGAGGATTCTCTACTTTCACGAGATGTTTCCTTTCTGGAAGGCCTTTTTTACGGATTTGGGCTACCGGGTCATTCTCTCCGATGTCACCAATAAGGAGCTGATCCGAAAGGGAGTGGAGAACGTGGTTGCGGAGACCTGTTTTCCGATCAAGGTGAGTCACGGCCATGTCCTCAACCTGCTTGAAAAAAGGGTCCAGAGACTTTTTCTACCGAGCATCATCAATCTCAAATCGTCCCATCCCGAGATCCCGAACTGCCAAGCCTGTCCTTATGCTCAATCCCTTCCCTATGCGATCCACTCCTCCATCGATTTCAAAAAGGCTCAGGCGGAAGTGTTACAACCCGTCCTCAATTTCGGTCTGGGAAGGGAAAAGCTGGAAAAGGAGCTGATCCAATTTGGAAAACAGCTCCATCTGGGATCAAAGCAGGTGAAAAAGGCCTTTGAGAAGGCAGAGCGATTTCAGGCTCGATTCTATCAATCCCTGCTTCATCGGGGAAAGGAGGCCCTGGATCAGGTCGGGCCAGAGGAAAAAGTGATGATTGTCGTGGGCAGGCCCTATAATTCCTGCGATTCAGGGGTCAATCTTGAGATACCGAAAAAGCTGCGGGACCTGGGTATCCTCTCGATTCCCATGGACTTCCTTCCTCTTGAATCGGTTCCTCCCTCCGAAGAGATTCGCGAGATGTACTGGCGCTATGGCCAAAGGATCCTGGCCGCCGGAAAGATCATCCGAGAAGATCCGAGGCTTTTTGCTGTCTATATCACTAATTTCGGCTGTGGTCCGGATTCCTTTATCAGCCATTTCTTCAGGGATCTTTCTAAAGGGAAACCCTATCTCCAACTGGAGATCGATGAGCACAGCGCCGATGCCGGCGCGATTACACGGTGCGAGGCCTTCTTGGATAGTCTGAAGGGTGCAAAGGCAGAAAAGCTTCTCCCTTCCAAGAAAGAAAAGGTAAGGACAGACCGGACCAAAAAGATCCATATTCCCCATATGTGCGACCATTCCTATGCCGTCGCCGCAGCCTTTAAAGCCTGCGGTATCGAGGCAGAGGTCTTCCCAGAATCGGATGAAGAGACCCTTTATTGGGGAAGAAAGCTCACTTCCGGAAAAGAATGCTATCCCTGTATTGTGACCACGGGGGACATGGTCAAGCTATTAAAGAGTCCGAATTTTGATCATGAGCGAGCGGCCTTCTTCATGCCCTCTGGCAACGGGCCTTGCCGGTTTGGACAATACCATCGCTTTCACCGTCTTGTCCTCGATGATATGGGTTTCGAGCATGTTCCTATTTATTCTCCGAATCAGGATGAAACCCTTTACAGTGATCTCGGGATCATGGGTTCTCGTTTTACCCGTCTGGGTTGGCAGGGCATTGTGGCCGTCGACCTTTTGATGAAAAAATTATTGGAGACACGACCCTATGAGAAAGAGAAAGGCCGATTGGATCAGGTTTATCAGGAATCCCTAACAAGGGTTTGCGAGGCCATTCTGAATGGGAATGATCTGGAGAAAGCCCTTCAAGAAAGTCTCAATTGTTTCAACCGGATCGAAGTAGACGAACCAGGCAGCAAACCTCTCATCGGCATTGTGGGAGAGATCTTTGTCCGCCTCAATTACTTCAGCAATGAGAATGTGATTCGCAAGATTGAACATTTTGGGGGAGAGGCATGGATTGCTCCCTTGACAGAATGGATCCTTTATGTCAACACGATTTCCAAAGAAAGAAGCCTCCAAAAAAAATCCTTCTCCAACCTCTTAAAGGTTTTTCTCACTGATTATTATCAGAAGAAGGACGAACACCGGCTGGAGAAATTATTCAAGGATTCTCTTAGACACTCTGGAGAACCAAAGACCAAGTCTCTTTTCAAGAAAGCCAGACCTTATATCGATTCGTCTTTCGAAGGAGAAACAATCCTTTCCATTGGAAAGACAATCGATTTTGCAAAGCGGGGAGTCAGCGGCGTGGTCAATATTATGCCCTTCACCTGCATGCCCGGAACCATTGTGAGCACCCTTCTCAAACGATATCGGGAAGAAAATAACAACATCCCCATTCTCAACATGGCCTATGATGGCCAAGAACAGACTAACACATTAACCCGCCTCGAAGCCTTCATGTACCAGGCTAAAGAATTCCAGAACAGAAAAACCTAACGGCTTTTCATACCCTTTTGTTTATTACTTTTCCATGACGGGTATGACACCCTCGAACCATGAAAATTGCAACTATTATCCTCCTCCCCCTTGATGGGCGGAGGATTGAGGTGGGGGTGGACACATGCGATGTTCCCCCTCACCCCCACCCTCTCCCACCAGGGGAGAGGGAGACAATTGGGTTATTTTCTAAGTAATAGTCTCGAAATTGAATTGATATCGCCGTTAGAATCTCCCCTTGCCCCTCTTTTCCAAAGAGGGGTAATTCCTCCCTTTGGCAAAGGGGGTCAGGAGGGATTTACGAAGGGATGTCGTGACAATTATGAGACCCTTAATATGTCTTACCCGCAAGTTAAGAATAGGTATTGACGAATGTATTATTTTGATGTTCACGTGTGCACAGAAATGACAAGATCGGATTAGACATCAAGTTGTTTTTTTCTAACCATCTGAATTTAAATAAGATTATTTTTTATGTATGACTTTGTTAAAAAAATCACTTTTTTATTGCTTTTATTTTTTGAAGGTGATATAAAAGGATCGATTCCATAAGCTTACTACATTTATGATGAAATGGATCCAATTCCCACTCATTCTATTTCTTCTCATTGGGTTTCCCCTCTTCCAATGTGATCAAACCATTGCTTTGGAGTGGCTGATCTGTGACAATTCTCTCGATATTAAATCAGATAATAATTCTCCGCTCGACGAGCCCTTAGGGCCTCATTCAAAAAAAGTAGTCCCCACTTTTTTTGTCCCTATCCAATTCATCGCTCAATTAAAAAATCCGCTGTCGGTGTTACATGGTTTCTTTCAAGGGACCTCTCCATTCTGGAGGCCTCCACCAAGCTGACATGTTTTTGCCTCTAGCCCTTGAGCGATGGATAAGGTTGTCACATTTTGGCACCATGCCTTATCTACATATCATCAGGAGGTAGTTAGATGAAGATGGATAACTGGACATTTGGAATTACCATGTTGGTCGTTGGAATGGGAGGGACTCTTCTGACCCTCTGGATCTTGAGCCTCATTATGAGTCTTTTAAAAAAAGCTTTCCCCTACAAAAAAGAGGAAGAAGGAAAGTAAACCGAGAATTAAGAAAGGGAGGTCGAACCCATGTTAGAAGCGATTGGAAATGGATTATATGGGCTGATTGCAGGATTTACCAATCTCCACTGGTCAAATCCGATTATGATAGTTGTAGGACTGGTTCTCCTGTACCTCGGAATCAAAAAAGACTTTGAACCCCTGCTTCTTGTTCCCATTGGATTCGGGTGTATCCTGGTCAATATCCCATTGGCAGGATTGATGGAAAAAGAAGGGTTTTTGAGGATCATCTATGAGGCTGGAATTTTGACGGAGCTGTTTCCTCTTCTTATCTTTATCGGCATTGGTGCCATGACCGACTTCGGTCCTCTTCTGGAGAATCCCAAAATATTCCTTCTCGGGGCAGCAGGACAGTTTGGGATCTTCTTAACATTGGCCTTAGCATTGGCATTGGGATTTACGAAATTGGAGGCGGTTTCGATCGGTGTCATCGGTGCCTGTGACGGTCCGACGGCCATTTACGTAACCTCCCAGTATGCCCCTCATCTCCTGGGGGCTGTCTCTGTGGCAGCCTATTGTTATATGTCTCTGGTGCCCATTATCCAGCCTCCCATCATGAGGTTTTTTACGACAGAGGAAGAAAAAATAATCAATATGGGAACGGTTAAGAAATCCGTTTCGAAGACGACAAGAATCGTTTTCCCTTTGGTTGTAACCGTGTTCGGAGGTCTTATTGCCCCAAAAGGCTTACCCCTTCTTGGAACAATCATGTTAGGCAATCTGATGAAGGAGAGTGGGGTTGTAAGTCGCCTCACAAAGGCCTCTGAAAACGAAATTGCAAATATCGTGACCCTTCTCCTTGGGATCTCCATCGGAGCAACCATGGACGGGAGGGTCTTTCTGACACCCCAGACACTCATCATCCTTGCCCTCGGCTTCTTGGCCATCTGCCTGGACACAGCGTGTGGCGTTCTCTTTGGGAAGGTAATGAAGGTTCTCTCGGGAGGAAAGATCAATCCCCTTATCGGAGCCGCAGGGATATCCGCCTATCCGATGTCTGCAAGAGTGGTTCAACGGGAAGGCCAGAAATACAATCCGAAGAATTTTCTCTTGATGCATGCCATGGGAGCCAATACCGGTGGTCAGGTGGGTTCTGTCATGGCTGCTGCGGTTATGCTCTCCATTCTGAAGGGTATGGGGATTATTTGACTCCTCGATCCCACTTTTTTTGTTCTTTCGAAAGGCGGGAACATTCTG
>Ga0154839_1113_pt1 | contig 23444 bp, 24 predicted proteins | sample Rifle2008BG16ft_FD_116143 | JGI IMG/M metagenome (GOLD analysis project Ga0154839, IMG submission 116143) | Deltaproteobacteria bacterium RBG_16_47_11
TTTCAAAGTGCTCTATATGTCGGGTTATACGGATAATACCATCACTCATCGGGGTGTATTGGAGAAGGGGATGAATTACATCCAAAAGCCGTTTACTATAGATGGCCTGGCAAGAAAGGTGAGGGAAGTTTTGGACAAGTGAGCTAGGAGTTTAGAGTTCGGAGCGATGCGTGCAAGGCTATTTCAAGATTCATTAAGATGGCGTAAAGGGAAATAAGTCGTCATGGCTATTCAACTTAAATCTCCTAAAACCCCCTGGCATTTTATTCTTATCTTCTTTCTTTTCGCTATTGGCATTGGAACTGCAGGGTACTTCTACTATGAGATACAGAAGCAACATATGAAAATAGAGAAACAGAATGAACTCCTCGCCATTGCTGATCTGAAGACCAGCCAGATTACGAACTGGCGTAAAGAACGGATGTCAAACGCAGAAGTGATACTTGAGAATCCCTCAGCTTTTCATCATTTCCAAGATTGTTTAAATACTAAAGAGATGTCCCTCAGACAAGGGGTTTCTTCCTGGATGGAATCTCTGTGCAAACGCTCTGATTACAATAGTATCTTTCTCCTCGATGCAAAAGGAAGAGCACGGTTGTCAGTAACCGTTGGAGATGAACCGGTGGGATCTTATATACAAACCTTTGCTGTAGAAGCAACCAAGACGAAGAAGGTAATTCTTACCGATCTTTATCGGGACGAAACAACCCGCCATATCCATATTGATATCTTAATTCCTCTTGCTCCCAGAGATCGCATTAGATCACCATCGGGGGTCCTCCTGATACGGATTGACCCCGAACAATTCCTCTACCCTCTTATTCAGACATGGCCCACACCCAGTCGTACCGCTGAGAGTCTACTTGTACGCCGTGAAGGGGATGAGGTTGTGTTTTTAAATGAACTCCGTCATCGGAAAAATACAGCACTCTCCCTCCGCATTCCGATCAGCGAACAACAAATGCCGGCTGTGATGGGGATGCGCGGGATCGAAGGAATCGTTGAGGGCTTAGATTATCGTGGTGTTAAGGTGCTCGCAGCCGTACGGGCAATTCCAGGCTCCCCCTGGTATCTTATCGCTAAGATTGACCAGGAGGAAATCTATGCCCCCATTCGCGAACACGCCTGGTTTGCAATCATTCTGGTAGGTACATTGATTCTCGCCGCAGGAGTGGGTGTCGGTTTCTTATGGCGCCATAAGACTGCCCAATTTTATCAGAAACAATACGAGAATGAAATCGAACGGCAGGCGCTCACACGCCATTATGAGCACCTGACAAAATATGCCAATGATATTATCTTTTTAGCGGACCAAAATTGGAAGATTGTCGAAGCCAATGATCGGGCCCTTGCCTCCTATGGTTATACTCGTGATGAATTCTTAAAAATGGATGCCAAGAGTCTACGGTCTCCTGAAGAAAAACAGCTTTTTGATAAACAGTTCACGACCATAGATGAACAGAAAGGGATGATCCTTGAAACGGTGCATCAACGACAAGATGGCATAACCTTTCCAGTGGAAGCCAGTATACGAGTCATCGAAGTTGAAGGTAAAAAGTTCTATCAAAGCATCATTCGTGATATCACCAGAAGAAAGCAGGCAGAGAAGGAACGGGAAAAACTGATTCAAGAACTTCAGGAAGCTCTCACAAAGGTTAAAAAGCTGAGCGGTCTGCTTCCCATCTGTGCCTCCTGCAAAAAGATACGGGATGACAAAGGTTATTGGAATCAAATCGAAGGCTATATCCGCGATCACTCGGAAGCTGAATTCAGTCATGGTATCTGCCCTGAGTGTATGAAAAAACTTTATCCCGATCTCTAAAGGGACACTTCTCAAAGGGAAATATTGGGTGTCCCTAATTTTGGAGAAGGGGATGAATTACATCCAGAAACCCTTTACTGTAGATGGTTTGACAAAAAAAGTGAGGGAAGTGCTGGATAAGTAGTATTGCAGATGGCAGATAGCAGATCGCAGATTTTAAATCTGAAATCTTAAAAATGGCTGGAGAATTCATCAATCCGAATTATATCGCTTCTTAAAAGTGAGAAGAACAGACGAAGAATTTTCGGGGGAGCATATAAAACGATTTTCTTTCCTAAAACCGTGCGTGCAGTTCAAATATCAAAGAGGTGTCCAGAGATTTTAACCGAATATGAGATTACCTCCGAAGGAAAGAATACTCTGAAAAGGAAAAAGTGGTATTGGGGCCACATAAGAAAAGATAAGCATGAGAGGTTTGACTATGAAGGACTCTGAAAAAGTCAACGCAAGCCCTTTCCGATGGAGACGATACATTTGGGGCCTGGCAGGGGCGTGGGCGGCAATTATTATTGCATCATTTATATGGAACTCTTTTCATATGAGGGAAATGATTTTCGCGGAGGCCCGCATTCAGGCAAGGATCGCTTTCGAAAGAGATATCATCTATCGAAGGTGGAATGCTAAGCATGGTGGCATCTACGTGGCAGTGACTGGAGGGACTCAGCCCAACCCTTATTTATCTGATATACCTGAACGCGATATCAAAATGAAGTCAGGCAAGGTGCTGACATTGATAAACCCTGCTTACATGTCACGCCAGATATATGAATTAGCAAAGAGCGAATACGGTGTTCTCGGACATATCACGAGCCTAAATCCTATTCGACCTGAAAACGCCCCAGACCCGTGGGAAGCAAAAGCCCTTCAGGCCTTTATGCGTGGTGAGAGGGAAATCAGTTCCATTGAGAAGATAGAACAGAAAAATTATATGCGGCTCATGCGGCCCTTAATTACCGATAAGGAATGTTTAAGATGCCATGCCAAGCAAGGCAACAAAGAAGGAGGCATTCATGGCGGAATTAGTGTTTCAATCCCAATGGATCTCTTATGGGCTATTGCGAGCAAGGGAATGAAAATGCTTGGTCTGGTTCACCTCCTATTATGGCTGGTGGGTCTTGCGGGGATTGGTTTGGCAGCTAAGAAGATTAGAGAGAATGAACGGGTGCGAGAGGAAGCAGAGGTGGCATTACAGAAAGCACACACTGAATTAGAACAGAAGGTTGAAGAGCGGACTGCAGAGTTGCGTGAGATCAACGAAGCTCTGCAAAAAGAGATCGCTGAGCGTAAGCAGACAGAAGAGCAGCTTCGCCAATCCCAGAAGATGGAGGCCATTGGCCAATTAGCAGGTGGCATCGCCCATGACTTCAACAACCTCCTCACCATTATCAAAGGCTACAGTCAACTCTCCCTCATGGAACTTAAAGAGGGGGACCCTTTGAAACCGAACATCGAAGAGGTTCAGAAAGCAGCGGAGCGAGCGGCAGGGCTGACCCGGCAGCTTCTTGCCTTCAGCCGTCGTCAGGTGATGGAGATAAGAGTTCTTGATCCCAACACTCTTTTCAGAGACCTGGACAAAATGTTGCGTCGAATCATCGGAGAGGATATCGAGTTGGTCACTCTATTGGCAGACGATTTGGGAACGGTTAAGGCTGATGCTGGGCAGATTGAACAGGTGGTGATGAACCTTGCGGTCAATGCGAGGGACGCCATGCAAAAGGGAGGAAAACTCACCATTGAGACGGGAAATGTGGAGTTGGATTCGGCCTATGCCCGCAACCATGTAGCGGTGAAGCCGGGTAGTTACGTGATGCTCTCGGTGAGCGATACGGGTGTGGGGATGACACCGGAGATTAGGGAGCGAGTCTTTGAACCATTCTTTACAACCAAAGAGAAAGGAAAAGGAACGGGATTGGGTTTGTCAACGGTCTACGGGATTGTTAAACAGAGCGGAGGAAATATCTGGGTGTACAGCGAACCAGGGAAGGGCACAACATTTAAAATCTATCTCCCTCGTGTAGATGAGCCTCCTGAGGAGGTTGGGCAGAAGGGGGTGAAAGAGGGACTTCCTCGTGGGAGCGAGACAGTCTTGGTGGTGGAGGATGAGGAGGAAGTTCGGAAGTTAGCGGTTCAAATCCTCAGAAGGCAGGGGTACACTGTTCTCGAAGCCTCTCAAGGGAATGAAGCTTCACACATTTGTGAGCAACATAAAGGACCAATTCACCTGATGGTGATGGATGTGGTGATGCCAGGAATGAACGGCCGCGAGTTAGCCAAATCTCTGGAACCTCATCATCCGGAGATGCAGGTGCTCTATATGTCAGGCTATACAGACAATGCCATTGTTCATCATGGCATTCTGGAGAAAGGGCTGTCCTTTCTTCAGAAGCCCTTTACCCTGGAAGGGCTGTTGAGAAAAGTGAGAGAAGTGCTGGATAAGTAGCTCGGTATTATAAGTTCTGTCCAGAGTGTTTAAAAAAGCTCTACCCGGATGTTTGAGGGGGTGTCTCCAAATGAGGGGTTTGAGGGGAGTAAAGGTTTTGGTGATGAGTGATGACCCTCAAATTCTCTATGTCGTTTCGAAGTATTTGGAGATTGAGGGGTTTGATGTCGTCACTGCTATTGACATCAAGACTGCTTTAAACATCATTGAAGGCGAGGACTTTCACTTTGTGATCTGGGATATAAAAACGCCAGAAGTGATGGAAATCGATTTTTTCAGAATGTTGAAGGAGAAGAAACCTTCTTTAATGAACCGGCTGATTTTTTGCACCTGTGGCGTTAAGATCATGCTCCAAAAGAAGTAGTTGATTCTATACCCATGTTGAACTTGGAGAAACCTTTCAATCTTGAAAAAAGTTATCACTTTAAAGAGCGAACAGGATTTCGGTTCTTTCTTAGCAAAAAAGCTACTACAGAAGAGAGTGAGCAAAGATAATAGAAAAGGATTTTAAACTTCCGAGGAGGTCAGATCGCATGACCGAGACAAAGCCGAGGATTCTTTGCGTCGATGATGAGCCCAAGATCTTAAAATTCCTTGAGGCCATTCTTGTTAAAAATGAATATGAGGTCATCCTGGCAGAAAATGGCGAAGAGGCTCTTGAAAAAATAAAAAAAGAGAGAATCGACCTCATTCTGTCAGATGTGACCATGCCCCAAATGGATGGCTTTGAATTATGCAGAAAGATTAAAGAAGATGAGCGATACAGGGGTATCCCTGTCGTTATGATAACGGGCTTAACTGCCAAAGCAGACAGAGTCAAAGGGATTGAGGCCGGCGCGCCATCGGCATCAGGAGTTCATCCGTTTCCTCAAGAGAATAGACGAAGAGACCCCGGCCGGACTCGACCTGCATTTGATCGTAGACAATTACGGAACCCACAAGCATCCCCGTGTAAAGTCCTGGTTCAAACGGCATCCACGGTTCCATTTGCACTTTATTCCAACACCCACTTCCTGGTTGAATCTGGTGGAGCGTTGGTTCCGCGAGATTACTGTCAAACGCATCCGCCGAGGCACGTTCCAGAATGTCCCCGCATTGATTGCTGCTGTCAGAGACTATATCGACAATCACAACCAACATCCCCAGGTGTTTGTATGGACCGCACCTGTAGAACAGATTCTGACCAAGGTGGCCAAAAGTAAAGAAGTGTTGGACGCACTACACTAGCATAGTATCTACTTATCTTCACTCTCAGATAATCCTAAGAGGTAATAATTACCGGTTGAAACATTGCGTGAAAAAGCCAGAGCCATTTCTGCCTTCAGCCTTTGACAACTGAATATGGATCTTTTCTAAAACTCAAGACCTGTAAAGTATAAGGTTATAGAAAAACCGTGAAGGGGAACTATAGATAGCGGACTTTTTCTACCACAGAGGAAACTACATATACCCTTATGTTGTTGCTTTTGGGATCTGCTGGAAAGATAAAAAAGCCTTGTCGCTTAGGATCGTAACCCAAGGTTGACCCGACCAACACTTCACCATCTATAAAAGTTACTTCCACTTTTCGACCAGAAGGCTTTTCTCCTTCAATATACTTCTTCCGCTCTTTATACAGGGAGTGTCCGATGAAATCCCGAACCATGAAAATAGCTTTCAGGTCTTCTATAGATACCTCGATTGGCTTGCCAGAGGGGTTATCAACTGGAGTAAGATGAAAAAGTTTCTTGGTCGGAAAAAAATCTTGAGTAAAACCTTTGACTAACCTACCACAGCTATATCGTACAACAACTTTAACCTTTTCCATCTCCACCTAAATCCCTAATACAGTTGACCACTTAGACTTGGAGAAATCTCCTCAATTTCAAATCGTCCACCGAAAAGGAGGTTCAGTTTCCAACGATCCTCATCCAATATCTGGATCAATTCTAATCCGTACTGGTATCCTTCCCAGTACTGGTTTCCTTTACAGTCTTCTTTCCGATAAGGTTTCTTCCACACAATCTTCGCCACCACTTTGAAATTAGCCAATTCACACTCCTTCGGATACAGGACAGTAATACTTAGTTCCGTGCCGACAGGGATGTCTCTGGGGGATTCGATGAGAAACCCTCCTTCACTTGCATTGACAACAATTGCTCCACGTAAACAGGAGTCATCCATATCCCGATATTCAACGGGCAAATCAATGAAAAACCGGGGATGACTTCTTTTCTCTCTGTTGTTAAATGGTCCTTCCATTGTCTCCTCGTACCCCGGGTTTTTCTATTACTAAATTCGTATCTTGTTTCATAGAGCTATCGGCTCACAATAAACCTCTTTTCTTCTTTCAATAGGAAACCTCAGAGTAATAATAGTCTCCGGTTTGTTCCATGGGTTTCTACCATCATCCCATGGTTTCTTTGAAGAATTTCCTTCGCTAATTTTAATATTAAATCGGCCATCCCTTTACCTTGATCCCCTGGAGTTTCCGATAAGTTCTCTGATTTGTTAGCTCCTCCACCTTCTCCGTTTCTGGGCATACATCAAGGCGTCCGCCTTAGAAAGGAGTTCATCTATCGAAATAGGATATTCAGGATCAAATTGAGCAGTTCCCAGGCTAATCGATAGTATATGTTGGGACCGCTTGGCATTATAATCCTTCACATTTTCATGCAAGCGAGTCAACAGTGTCTCACTGTTCTCATCAGTGGATTCCAATAGTACTACAAATTCATCTCCTCCAATCCGAGCAATAATATCCGACTCACGAAAGGTCCGTTTGAGGATATTGGCAAGGCCTATTAGTGCTTGGTCTCCTTCTTTATGTCCATACTGGTCGTTAATCCATTTTAAGTCATCCATATCGATGAAAAGGAGCAACGGCCTTTTCTTTGTCCGAACGGCTACCTTTAAGCACTGCTCTGTCAAAACAAAGAATCTTCGCCGATTATACAAGCCTGTAAGCTCATCCGTGAGGGAAAGAGTCAGCAATGCCTCCTCCCCCTTATGGTCACGCATCATCTTATCGAAACGGAGAATGAATTCGTCGACGGAAAAGGGCTTTTTTATGAATTCCCGAGCTCCTGCAACAATAGCTGACCCAGCAGAATGTTCCTCAGCGTGCCCAGTCATGATCATGACGGGAAACTTAGGATATAATCTTAACAATTCCTTGGTAAGAGTAATCCCGTCCATAAGAGGCATTACAATGTCTATTACCGCTGAATCAAAGGCATTCTTTTTGATTTTTTCTAAAGCTTCTATTCCATCTTTTGCCGTTTCGCAGCTGTGACCCCATTTGGAAAACAAGAATACTATAAAATTGCTTACCGGTTCTTCGTCATCCACGATAAGTATTCTATAGGAGAAACCCATTTTCTATCCTTCCATCACTCTGCTTTTAAGTCGAGATATTGAATGAGCATACCGTTGCTTTAACTTTTTCCAACCCATTGATTCACACTGGCTTACCCTTAGATCTCCTCAGCGATAGGTGGGAAACTTATTCTCTTTTCAAAACTAACTGAGTCTGCGGTCACAAATGGCATGACCTTGGCCAATTCAAGGCTCCTGTCCGGCTTGAGATAAGTAAGAACATCCCTCATATCTCGATTTTTAGCTACAAATTCCTGTACGTTCCACCGACCAAATTGTTCTATCCACTGCATTAGCTCTACACCTGTTAATATGGTGCACCTCCTATCCTAATAAGGAAACTTATTTTTCAGTCTGCCGATTAGGCTGAATATGTTTATCAATGCTTTTAGGTATTGTAATCTGAGCGAAAACCAATTGATTCTAAGATGCTGTGTCCCTAATATTAATTCTTTACTGATTATCATGGTTCAAACCTCATCCAATTAAATTTGTTAAGACTCTCAAGCGAGCAATAATGCTTATCAGAATAATGATCCATTGAATTAATGAAATTGGGTAATCACTTATAAGTGACATCCTCTAAAATAAAAACCGGATTACCATTTTGAATGAAGCCACGGTAATCCGGTTTCTTTGATCTGATTTCGGCAACCTGGCGATCCCATAAACCTGGGACCCGTGGCTTTCCGTCCCACGATTACTCGTGGTTTGGCTTTATCGGCAATTTAGGTTTGAAAATTTTTTCTCTGTTTAATTTATGAGCAATTTCAATGCCAAAAAGGTCAAATTGATTAAACCTGTTGAATTCAAAAGTGTTTATTTAATAATAAAACTTTTGGGGAGGACAAAAACTGCCCTTTTTTGTTAAAAGAGAATAAAAATTTAATGATTAAAGCTCTATTCCTTGAGGAAAATGGTGTGTGTGCCAGGGATTAATGGCAAGCCCATTCAAGGATGAGGCGATTCTTTGGGATCTCATTCGACTGAGCCCACGACGAAGTCTAGCCCAAAAGTAAGGATTTCCCATAAGAAATTCATTCAGAATTGCTACACTTTACCCTCTTATCCATTACATGGAAAAGATTTTTTCGAGAATTCTTCATCCCAAATTTTCGATACAGTTGACTGTTGGCCAATTTCTTATTAAATATATCGTTGTGAGAACCGAGGGAATCAAGGAAAGGGGGCATTCGTGGAAGACCAAATTCTCATTGTGGATGACGAAAAGATAACCTGTAATGTGATCGCTCAAAGGTTGACCAGAGAGGGATATTCGTGTGTAACGGCCCATAACGGGAAGGAGGCCTTCGAATATTTTTGCAAGGGAAATTTCTCTTTAGTCATTTCGGATATCCGAATGCCTGAAAAGGATGGTTTACAACTCCTGAGGCTTGTGAAGGCGGTGCGACCGAACATGAAGTTCATCATTATGACCGCTTATGCAGAAATCGATGTCGCCGTTGAGGCGATGCACCTGGGAGCGAATGACCTCCTCATCAAGCCCTTCGAATTGGAACTTGCCGTCTTCAGCGTGAAAAAGGCCCTTGAGCAGAAGAAGATGGAGGAGGAGCTCGAGTCTTATCACATAAATCTGAAGAAACTGGTGGCAGAGAGGACCGGGAAGCTTCAAGAGGCTTACCATACTTTGAAGAAAGCCCATCTGGATTCAGTCAAGGTTCTGGCAGGGGCGATCGATGCTAAAGACCCCTACACACGAGGCCACTCTGATCGAGTGAGGCAGATGAGTTTGCAGATTGCCACGGCCCTAAGTTTTACTGAGGAAAGATTGGAGGTTTTGGAATACGGAGCCCTCCTCCACGATATTGGTAAGATCGGTATTAAAGATGAGATTCTCCGGAAACCAGAAGCTCTCAGCGCCGAAGAGTATCAGACGATTCGGGAGCATCCATTGATCGGCGTGAAGATCGTGGAAGGGATTGAGTTTTTCGAGGATAAGATCCCCATGATTCGTAATCACCATGAGCAATTTGATGGAAAAGGATATCCAGATGGTTTGGCGGGCGAAGCCATTCCCCTTGAGGCGAGGATCATCGCCGTTCCCGATGCTTTTGATGCCATGGCTAGCCTGAGACCCCACCAGAGGACCAGGTCCCTTGGGGACATCCTTCTGGAAATGGAACAATACAGGGGAAAACAATTCGACCCAAGAATTTTGGAAATTTTCCTGCGGGAAAAAATTTATGGATATTTGACTCATTCTCCTTCATCCGGTTCATTCGCTTAGGGGAAAGATGGTTTTTGCATTGGGTGTTGATATTGGGTCCGCTTCATCAAAGGGAATCGTTCTCGGTGATCAGGGACCACCTGGTTCTTTTGAGTGTCCCTCTGGCGGAGATTTCAAGCTAACGGCTGAGAGGATAAGAAAGGAGTTACTTTATCAAATTGGAATATCGGCAAGTGATATTTCCCGAACGATCGCCACCGGATATGGTTCAAAACTGGTGACTTTTGCAAATGAAGTCAAACCGGATATTGTCTGCCAGGCCAAGGGTGTTGCTTCTCTTCTCCCCTCTGTGAGGACCGTCATAGATGTGGGGGATCTTTACACCAAGGTTCTCCGGATCGATGGTAAGGGAAATGTACATCATTTTCTGTTGAGCGGAAAGTGTGCTGGCGGGAGCGGCAGAATCCTTCAGGTCATTGCCAAAGTTCTCCAGCTCAAGGTGGAAGAGATCGGTGAGTTGTCTTTAAAATCAAAAAAGAGAGTTGAGTTTAACACGGGATGTGCTGTCTTTGCCGAGTCAGAGGCAATCTCCCGGCTCTCCCAGGAAGTCACCAAAGAAGATCTTCTGGCGGGCATTCACAGAGCCCTTGCGGCCCAGATCAACAGTTTGGCGGAGAGAATAGGTGTGGAACGGGAGGTGGCCATGGTGGGTGGCGGGGCAAGAGATGTAGGTCTTGTTCGGGCCTTCAAGGAGGTGAGAGGGCATAATATCCTTATCCCGCCCGAGCCTCATATGACAGCTGCATTGGGAGCAGCACTCATGGCCATGGAAGGCTTAAGACAATGAATTTGTGACCCCTGGCTAAATCATGTATATTTGATGTTGAAAGATTTGTAAAAGGAGAGAGTCGATGAACGGCATCAAAGGCAACATTTTTGACACGGTGGAAACATATTATAAGGATTATGGGCTCAGGGCGAGGGAGCTGAAAAATGAGGGGAAGAAGTTTATCGGTTATGTCTGTTCCTTAGTTCCTTTGGAAATTATTTCAGCTTCCGGCTGCATCCCTTTTCGGGTGAGAGGGAATGTCCATGAGCCTATTACAAAAGGAGATACCCTCCTCGAAACCATTGTATGCCCTTATTACCGAAGCATCTTCGATCTTTCGGTAAAGGGGAAATATGATTTTCTCTCTGGCTTGGTCATCCCCCACGGATGCGACAGCATGGTGCGGAGTTTCAGCGCGTGGAGTTATGCTCTGCCGTATTCCTATTTTCACTTTGTCAACATTCCAACGGTCTGTGTTGAATCGTCCCTTGAATTCTTTAATGCGGAGATAAACACCTTCAGGAAAAGTCTGGAGAAGTTTGCTGGAAAGGCCATCACCGATGATGATCTGGCTAAGACCATTCAAACCTATAATGAAAATAGAGACAATGTAAGAGCGCTTTATGAATTCAGAAAGTCAGATCCGCCCCTCATCTCTGGAACAGATTTAACGATGGTGTTAACGGCCGGGTCAAGTTTACCCATTGGTGAATTCAATTCTTTGTTGGATGACGTTTTGGCGGAAATTGGCCGAAGAAAGAAACCTTCTATTAATAAAGGTCCCCGTATCTTCATTGATGGCGCCTGCCTCGATAACATTGAATTGATCAAGCTCGTGGAAGAACTCGGGGGCAACGTGGTGGCTGACACGATATGCAATGGGGCCAGGGATTACTTTCCAAAGACGGAGGCAGGAGGGGATCCCATCGATGCACTGGCCCAGCGGTATCTCGATAAAATTAATTGCCCCAAAACCTACAGGGAAAACAAGACGAGGACCTTCGAAGGAGATATTGCCTCTCGATTTGGTGATATCGGGGCCTATGCCAAGGAATTCAAGGTGGAGGGTGCCATTCTTTATGTATACAAATATTGCGATCCCTTTGGCTTTGAAGTTCCCGCAAGGAAAGCCTACTATAAGTCCATTGATGTTCCGCTGCTTTATTTGGAGGATGTCTATTCTGCGGGCACAATGAGTCAACTGAGAACCAGGATACAAGCCTTTTTGGAGATGATTGGCTGATGTGGAATCCTAAACAATCGATCATGTCGGTTACGTCACCCACGAACGATGAAAATGATCTGTGGGTTAAGGTTACGAAGCCAGTTTCGTGTATCGTCAAAGGGTTAAGGTTAAAAGGTTTAAAGACTAATAACATAACCCTTTAACGAAACGGGCATCTTTACCGTTACCTTTTGACCAATGACTTTTTTTCTAACCAAGGGAGGTTGAGATCATGTCTGAGGAACAAAAAGAGGCAAAGCCAAAAAAGAGGATGACGGCAACCCAGGCCGCTGCTTCCATCGGCCCAATGGTCAAGGAGTTTATTACGGGTACCCTCCGGGCACGGGCAGAGGGAAAACAGAAATTGGCCTATACCTTTATCGTCTGCCATCATGAGGAAATCTTCCGAGCCATGGATGTCATCCCTTTGTGGACAGAGAATTTTGCTGGTATCTGCGGGGCAAAGAGAGACGCGGAAAGATTCCTCCAGAGAGCGGAGTCTTTGGGCCTCTCCCGATCTTTGTGCACCTATGCCCTTTGCGGGATTGGTTTTGACCAATGGAGAGAAGAGTTGGGCCAGATGCCTCCTGATGCTCCATGGGGGGGACAGGCAAGGCCTGACTTCATGATATCCAGCGGACAGATCCTCTGTGATCCGAGATCCAAATGGTACCAAGCCTCCCAGCAATTCATGCCGGATGTTCCGATCTACAACCTAGACCTTCCCTATCCTTTGTTTCAGAGGGATCGAGATCACCGGGACGTCTGGGGCTACTACCACAAGTATATTGTCAAACAATTGCGTGGGCTGGTGGCCTTTCTCGAAGAACAAACTGGAAAGAAGATGAATTATGATCGCCTCGGAGAGTTAGTTGATCTAAGCGATCGAACCTGGAACCTGATCGAAGAAACCTATAGCCTCCGAAAAGCTGTCCCTTGCCCCATGGGGACTGGCGATGCGATGAATACCATGGTGCCCATAAACTTCATGATGGCCACTCTGAAGGCTTACGATTTCTTTGTAGACCTCAAAAAGGAATTAGAGGAAAAAATTGCCAAGGGAGAGGGAGAGGTTCAGAATGAGAAATACAGACTCATGTGGGGAGGTGGATTGCCTTCCTGGTTTGCCTTGACCGATTTCAATTACTTCAATAGCAAAGGGGCTTCGTTCCCTGTTGAAACGACCTATCGAATGGTCGCTCCCCTCGACGCGATGGATATCCCCGAAACAAAGGATCCCATTGAGCACCTGGCATGGAGATGGCTTGGATACTGGACGTTCTGGTACGATCGGGCCAAGAGACGGCCAGGATCAGAGCCCGATGTGGAACGCCTCATCCACTGGATCGAGGAATACAAGATTGATGGAATCGTCATGCATGAAGCCTTTTCGTGTCGAACCTGGCATGTGGGCCTCATTTGGCAGTTGCATCAACTGGCGAAAATATACAAACCCATCCCTGTCTTTGTGATGGGAAAGGATGGAAAGAAGGAAAAGGTTTACAGAGAAATTCCTTCCTTGATTTTGGAAAGTGATATCATTGATATCACCTCCTATTCGGAAGAGGATACAAGGAATAAGATTGATGCCTTCATCGAAACCTTGGAATCCAATCGACTGAGCAAGGCAGCCTGACCCTGGAGCGCCGAGAACCAAACAGGATCTGCGATCACAAATTCCAAAATGACAAATCTCAAATAAATTCCAGTTTCCGATTCCAAGTGACCGAAAGATTTTATCTGAAATCTTCAATTTTGGTCACTGGAGCTTATTTGTAATTTGGTGCTTCACAGATTAACTTCAAAGCGACGGATAAACAGGAATGTTCCCCCCTGAATCTGAGGTTGAATTGAAGCCATACTTTGCAGGCATTGATGTCGGTTCGACGATGACAAAGGCGGTGATTCTGAATCATGGGATCATCGCTTCGATCGTTGGCCCGACAGGTCCAGAGCAGCGCCGGCTCGCGAACCAGGTCATGGAAGGGGCACTTAAGAAGGCGGCTCTGCCGTTTCACGCCATCACCTATATTGTCGCTACGGGTTACGGCAGGATCAACGTCCCGTTTGCCGATAAGCAGTTCACAGAGATCACGTGTCATGCCAAGGGCATCATCCATCTTTTCCCTGAAGCCAGGACCGTCATTGATATCGGAGGTCAGGATGTTAAGGCAATCAGGGTGGACGTTCATGGGAAAACCCTTGATTTTGTGATGAATGACAAGTGCGCAGCCGGTAGTGGTCGATTTATAGAAGTGATTGCCGATACCCTTGGGGTCTCACTGGATGAGGTTGGCGACTTATCTCTGCAAAGCAAGAATCCTGCAAAGATAAGCAACATCTGCACCATCTGGGCACAGCAGGAGGTAGCAGCCAGTTTGGCACAAGGGAAACCCATGTCTGATCTGCTTGCGGGGGTCCATCATTCACTCGCAGACAGGATAGGCAGAATGGTCAACCGGTTAAGGGTGGAGGAGGCGATTATTCTGACAGGGGGAGGGGCTAAGAATAAGGGTCTCCTTAGAGCCCTTTCCGAACAATTGGGCCGTGAGATTCTGGTACCCGAAGAGCCCTTGATCACCGGAGCCCTGGGTGCTGCCTTGCTGGGAAAGGAGATTGTGGAAAAAGCCAGGGAGAACAATACCCCGCTCAAAACAAGAGAACGAATCCTAGAGCAAATCAAAATCCTTTGACATCGTCCTGTTTTTTTTCTTGACAAAAAATGAATATTTGTTAGACTCTTTTGGTCTAAAGGGTTGAGGGACAATCAGATCTTGAAAGAAAGGGGGTGAGACAATAATGAAAAAAGGGTTGATTAGTATGGGGATCCTCACAGGATTCCTGCTCTCCATCCTGATGGTGAGTGGTGTTTTGGCAGCAAAAGATGAGATCACCTTTGATGTCCCTTATGGGAAAGTGAAATTCACCCATAAGAAACATGCCGAAACGCTGAAGATCGATTGCCTGAAATGTCACCATACCTGGAAGAAGGGCGAGACCACTGGCAAATTGTGTGTTGATTGTCATAAGGCCAAGGCAGAAGGAAAGACTCTTTCTGCGAAAGACGCTTTCCATAAGGACTGCAAAGGCTGCCATGATGAAGCGAAGAAAGCCAGCAAACCTGCCGGTCCAACCGGGTGCACTCAGTGCCATGTGAAGGAAAAGAAGTAGGCTGAGATTTTCCCCCTGCCTACTGGAAGGGAAGGCAACTTGGGAAAGGGGTAGTTCCGAAAAAGGAGCTACCCCTTTTTGCTTGACAGTAGATAAAAGGATATGTTAAATATTTCAAGTACTTCCCTGCCAGTCCTATTGCACTTCAGGCCGGATTAAAATTTGTCTATATTAATATTGATCAAAGGATACTATGAAAGAGTCGAGAGACGCAGCTAAAGTGAAAGAAAGTGGGTTCCTTTCCATCATCTTTGACCTTTTTCGGTCCCTCAAACTTACCATTTCTCTCCTCATTCTGCTTGCACTCCTCTCCATCATCGGCACGCTGATCACACAGAATGCCACCCGTCCGGAATATATTCAGCGATACGGGATCGGTCTGTATGAGGTGTTGAACTTTTTCAACGTCTTCGATATGTACCACTCCTGGTGGTTCAGTGCCATTCTCTTGCTCCTCGTGATCAATTTGATCACCTGCTCCATCCATCGACTCCCCGGGATCCTGAGCCAGATCTCTCGCGAGTCAGGAGAGTTGGAAGATAAGATGCTCAAGGCACTTCCTTATGTGGAGAAGATCCAGATTCAGAATCCAACGAAGAAGGAGGGGGATATCCAATCTTCCTTGAAGAAATGGTTTAAGGACTGGGGACGGATCGAGACGGAAAGAGCCATCACTCTCTTCTCAGAAAAGGGAAGGTTCTCCAGATTGGGGGTCCCCATCACCCATTTAAGCATTCTGATCATCCTGATCGGGGGAATTATTGGTTCCTTCTACGGGTTCAGAGGACATGTCAATATCCTGGAGGGGGATACGGTGGATCAGATTTTCTTGAGGACAAGGGATGAGGAGATCCCCAAGGCGATTGATTTCTCCGTCCGATGTGACGATTTCAACATCACCTATTACAACCTTCCAGGAAGAAAAGAAAAACATGTAAAAGAATATACAAGCGTCATCACGATTGTTGAAAATGGAAAAGAGGTTCTGAAAAAGACCGTCCAGGTCAATCATCCCCTTCACTATAAAGGGTTGGCCTTCTATCAATCCAATTATGGAGCCATTCACGATGTGACCCTGGGAATTCAATGGAAGGGTAAGAAGGAAAAAGCATTTTTCAAAGTCCTTGAAGGAAATACGGTTCCGGTCCCGAACACCAATGACTTGATTCGGGTGCTGAAATATGCACACGAAGTCCACAATTTCGGAGAGGGGGCCCAGGTGGTCTTGTTTAAACCCAACCAGGAACCACGGTCCTTTTGGCTGTTGAAAAACTTCCCCCAATGGGATCAGCAGAGGGGCGACGAATTTGTCCTCACCTTTGAAGGGTTCACTGAAAAGGAATATACCGGACTATCGGTGACGAAAGATCCGGGAGTCTGGGTGGTCTGGATCGGATGCGGCCTGATGATTTTCGGCTTCATTGTCTCCTTTTTCTTTTCCCATCAGAAGGTTTGGGTAAGAATTCCAAAAAGCCCGGGGGGAGAGATTGTTTTGGCCGGTTCCGCTAACAAGAACCGGGTGGGTTTTGAAAAGACCTTTGGTGAATTGGTGGGGGAGATTCGAAAAAGAAGTTCGGGGTTCGGAGTTAAGAGTTATCCATTTTTTGGAAAATCACAAATCACCAACACGAGTCGCGAATCACGGAGAGTACTTGAAAAAAAAAGAGGTTCGCTCCATTGTAATCACAAGTGACGACACCGAAGCCTATCTTCATCGCACCCATCACCCCCGCTGGACGCCAGAAGAGTTGCCTGAGGAGGGGAGGGGTCTTGCCTTTTTTAGAAATGCGGTGCAATATATTCGAAACCATCTACTTTAACGGAAGGGAGGAGCTATGAACAAGGCTGAACTCATTACGAAGGTTTCAGAGAAGGCGAACGTGACCCAGAAGGTTGCCAAGGTCATTGTCGACACCCTTTTTGACGGGATGAAGGAAAGCCTGGAGAAGGGGGAACGAATCGAGATCAGAGGATTTGGAAGCTTTGTGGTGAGAAATTACGGGGGCTACAAAGGCCGAAACCCAAAGACCGGGGAGATTGTAGATGTCCCTCCGAAGAAACTCCCTTTCTTTAAGGTCGGAAAAGAACTGAAAGAGATGGTGAACACAGGAGAAGGTTAACACGCTCTGGGAAAATCTGTTTTTTTGAGGGCTGAAAATAGCCATCGGCCTATTCAAGATTTTTCCAGTATCGTTTCTGTATCTCCTTCAATTGAAGGAGGATTTTTTCGACTCGGGGATAATCCGCTTTCTCTTTTTCGAGCAGGTCATTCTTCTCAAGAGGGGAGGCCTGAGAAAGCTCTTCTAAGACGGCCTTCACAGACCGTCTCTGACTCGCCACATTGTAACCGCCCTCAAGCGTGAGCACCAATTTTCCTTGAGCCGTGGCTCCTGCTATCTCCATCAGGATTTGCGTCATCCTTGCGTATCCCTTTTCCGATACTTCCATTCCACCCAAGGGATCATTGTAATGGGTATCAAACCCGGCTGATACCAAGATCAACTGGGGTTGGTACTCCAGGGCAACGGGCTTGAGCAATTTTTCGAAGATATTTCCGTAATCCGTATCACTCGCTCCTGTCGAAAGAGGAACGTTTACGGTGAACCCCTCTCCCTTCCCCTTGCCCACCTCCATTGCCCCCCCTGTCCCTGGATAGAAGAAGCCGTAGCGATGAGTTGAAAAATAGAGGACTTGGGGATCTTCATAGAAGGAATTCTGGGTTCCATTGCCATGGTGGACATCCCAATCCACGATCAAAATCCTCTGTAGGGAGAAATTCTGGAGGGCATATCGGGCGCCGATCGCTATATTGTTGAAGAGACAGAATCCCATGGCCCTGTCCTTCTCTGCATGATGACCAGGGGGTCGAACCAGCGCAAACCCATTATTGAATTTCCCTTGCATCACGACCTTGATCAGCTCCAGGAGACCTCCGGCAGCCCACAGGGCAGTCTCATAAGACTTTGCACAGGTGGAGGTGTCCATATCGAGTCGGACAGAAGGCTTGCCCGCCGTCGATGCAACGAGGTCGATATACGCAGGAGAGTGGACCATCTCTATCTCCTCGCGGGCGGCGGGCCGGGGCTTCACCTTCCCCAGGGACCGCCCCTTCATCTCCTCCTCCTCGATCATTTGATAAATCTCCCGGAGTCGCTCCGGACTCTCCGGATGACCAGGGTCCATCACATGCTCCATATATCTTCGATCCTTAACAATCCCCGTTCGGTTCATCTAATCTCCCCATGCTTCAAACAAGAGATAATTCTCTCAAATGATTTAATTCAGCCTATCTTTTTTGTCATCCCTTGTCAAGATGACCAATTTTGTCGTAAGCCTCATTCTTATCGGCGGAATAACATTTTGTTCAACCCGGGGCGATCGCAGCCGGAAATGATCGGGGGAAGTGGCCCGATTTACAGAGTCCGATGTGGGCCTTGCAAAACATTTCCGTGTCGAACCATCTAAGGCTGGAACAGATCATAGCGTCTCTTGCACAATTGACTTGCCAGCATGGTTAAGGGATAATGCATCTTCGAAGTTCAGTTTCAACAAACTTATGTAAATGGATTTCCATCGATTCAACGAAGCTCTTCTACAAGGGGGTGAAAGGACATGGCGAAAGTCGGAGGATTTTTCACGCTGCTTACGGCAGCATTGATTTTTGGGTGCGCAGCCGTTTCTTCGGTTGAGCCGGTAGGGGAGCGTGCAAAAGAGACATCGCAGAATGAATGGGGTGGGACGTGGATACACAAGAGTCACTCCATAACGATCAAAGTCTTAAATGAGCAGAAGGGATTGCTGCAGGTCGCATGGGTAGAAGAGAAGGAGGGCAGTCTCAAGATCGAATCCTATCAAGTTGCGATACGGAAATCGGGTGAATGGATCTTCGGAAACGTTAAGGAAAAGGAGGACTCTGCTTTTCATTATTGGGCGCTCATTAAGAAGGACGTAGGCCAGATTATTGTTTGGACTCCGGACCCTGCACAGTTTCGGAAGCTGGTTCAAAGAGGGGTCCTTCGGGGAAAGGTGGAGAGGTATGAGACCATTCTTGAGAAGTTCATGCCTGACGACCTAAAAGTAATCCTATCTGGCGATAAAGGAGTCTATTTCGAGTGGGGGAATCCGGTCGTTTTTTTCCGCCTCGGAAAAGAGGGATAATGCGATTTCTTATCATAAATTGAAAACGGATTTGGTGCCTTGATCTTTCCTCTCCGCGCGGCGGGATACTAACATTGATGGAATGGGTTGCTGCTGAGAGAAGGCATGCACGACCTGTGCTTCTTGCCGCCTTGCAGAAGAGGTGATACTTCTGATCGGGAGCCCTCGCTTTACCCCGGCTGTTCATCAACTCGTTAATCGGATCAAATGTTTGGCCCGCTTTGGGCGTTTGAGGGCTTAACCAAAATCTTTTTAAGCTGATGCTTTTACGTTGCAGGAGGGCAGCAGAAAAGGAATAAGGTAAGTTACAAAACTTGTATTAAGGTCATACCGACCATCCACACAGAAGGGGTGAGGGAAAGAGGAGGATAAAACTACCCCCTTATAAGGTTAGCCGAGTATGGGTTGGGAAATGGAGTAAATAATCAAAAAGGTTGCGAAAATGTCGAACAGGAGTATACTAATAATAGAGTACTGAGCAAAAGATCATGCTTCTGCGAGCCATGCGATAGCTGGGAAAAGCTTTTGGGAGAGAATGCCATCGGGGTAACCCGACATTTTTCCCAAAGGAGACTGATTTTGCTTTGGGGATTAAAGAAGAAGCAAAATGCGTTGAACCTTTCTTCAGTGCGAAGCCCGTCCGTGTGTCAATTACCGAACACCTAATAAAGGTTTGGGCTCTTGTGCTGCACTTTGTTGTTGAGTGCGGCACATCACAACCAGAAAGATGCCTGCCAATCTTACCCCCCAATATTTAGAGGCAGAGCTTAAGTTTAAGCAGGCCAAAACCACGCCAGAGAAGATAAAAGCTCTCGAAGTAATGTTGGCCATCATCCCAAAACATAAAGGGACGGAGAAGCTTCGGGGACAGCTGAAGAGCCGAATGGCTAAATTAAAGGAGGCTCTCCAGAGGAAACCTACCGTCGGAAAGGCAGAGCAGGCCTATAACATTAAAAGAGAGGGGGCCGCTCAAGTCGTTCTCTTGGGGCTTCCCAATTCCGGTAAATCAACCCTTCTTTCCCAGATCACTCATGCCTCTTCCCAGGTGGCCGACTACCCGTTCACCACACAGAAACCCATTCCCGGAATGATGAAGTTTGAAAACTTGCAGATTCAATTGGTGGACACTCCACCGATCCAATTGGATCATATCGAACCAGGATTTCCAAACCTCATTCGAAATGCGGAGGGTCTCCTTCTTTTGGTTGACCTGACAGAAGACCCCATCTTCCAAATGGAGATCCTCTTGGAAGGGTTGAATGAAATGAGAATAAAGGTAGCCGGAAAAGGCCCCGTGCCGTTCCTGGACGTGGGAACGGTTTCTCTGCGAGCACTCCTTGTCGGGAACAAATGCGAGGTTAAGAACGCCATGGAGGCCTACCAGAGATTCGAGAACCATTTCCGAGATACCTTTCCCATCCTGCCTATCTCTGCCCAGGGAGGAATGAATCTTGATGAATTGAGAAAAGAAATTTATAAAATTCTCGACATCCTCCGAGTCTATACCAAAACCCCCGGAAAAGAGCCAGATCTGACGGAACCGGTTATTCTGAAAAAGGGAAGCACGGTGGAAGATGTTGCCCTCTCCGTTCATAAAGATTTCGTTGCCAAACTTCGATATGCAAAGGTCTGGGGTTCTGGAAAATTCGACGGGCAGATGGTCAAGCGGGATTATCCCGTCAACGAAGGGGATGTGATCGAGCTGCATATTTAAAGACAAAACTCGAAGCACGAAAATACAAAATTCGAAACAATATCGAATGACCGAAATTCAAAATCAAAACAAAGAAGTAAAACATGATTTGAAGATTTGGTCGTTTGAGTTTTGGATTTGTTTCGGAATTCGATATTCGGATGTAGAATTTTAGATCTGAATAGATTACTCCCAAAAAAGTTTGGACATCGCGGAAGACGAAAAAGATGAGGGTTTTTACACGAAGACATTTTCTACGATATCTTATGGGACTTCCTCTGCTTTCTTCTTTTTCGCTCCATGTTCCGGCGACATGGGCCTATCTTCCCGCCCCCCCCCAAGAAAAGAAAAAGGGACCTCCGTCGGTGAATTCTTCAAAGGAGAGGAACTTCAATACGAAATTGGGCTATGGCTATTTAAGAAAGTGGCCGTGGGGAAGTTAAGTTTCGAGGAAATGGGAGAAAAAGGCCGTTATCTGGCCACCCTTCAAGGAGAGACCTTGGGCGTCCTGGGATTTGTGGCACGTTATCGCGTGGACACTTATCGCTCCATCATGGAGGAAATCGATGGGGGGAGACGCCTTCGATCCATATCCTTCGAAGAAGACGTAAAAATCGGAAGCAAGTTGAGGAGGCGAACCCAGTTCCTCGATTATCAAAAGCGAAGGTGGATCAGAGTAAGGCAAAGAAAGGATGGTTCCAAGGTGAGGGGAGAAGAGGAGATCCCTCCGGGAATGGTCTATGACGATTTCATCACCGCCTCTTATAATTTTCGTTACGGTGTTTATGGGGGAATCGAGAGGGGTAGGACCTATAGGGTGGCTACTTTTCCCAAGAAAGGGGCTTCCAGTTATGAGGTGAGAGTGGCTTCCAAAGAGGAGGAAGAGAAGAAAAGAAAATCTGAGAAATCTAAAGATGGAAAAGAGTTTTTTCTTAAACTTTTTCTGGATGCAGAGATCACGCATTCCAAAGAAGGTCTGATTGAAGGGTGGATATCGAAAGAGCTTTATCCCATAGAGGGGACGATCAAAGATGTCATATTCTTCGGGGATGTCAAGGGAACGCTGATGAAGAAGGTTTAAACCCGCCCGTTGCAGAAATGAACCCGGACAACTCCCGCCCCCGGCGGAGCTTGTCCGGGTTCACGTGACGCGCTTTTTTGAGGTATCAGGGTCAATTGAAGATTTAGATTTTAGAATTATTAATTTGGGATCTGCGATTTCCAACCTTTTGCTCTGGCACCGTTGGCTCGTTTGCCACGATCTTCGCCTTTCCTCTCTTTAGTCTATAAAACTTAATCCATTTCAGAGAGAGAGGATAGGCAACGACACTGAGGAGGATAGAGAGAATGAATGAACCGATCAGAAAAGAAAGGAGGAGACCCCATTGAGAAGTAACACAACCCCAAAAATTCGAACTCGTAAATCCTCGGTCCATTCCCAATTGGAAAATTTCTTTGAGTGTCGCCCACTCAATCCGAAATCCTGTTACCCACATCCCTACCCATGTGGCCATCATATAAAAGGGAACGATCCACCAGGGGGTGTTTGTCCAGACTCCTAAAAGGATAGCCACCCGGTTGAGACCGAATAGAAAAGCAATGGCTAAACCCACTAGGGTGTGAAGACCTAAAAAGGGCGAGAAACCCAGGAAGATGCCGATGGAATAGGCCAAGGCAGTTCTTTCAGGTGCGTCTTCGATATGGAAAAGTCTCTTAACGAGATCTTTCATAGAACCCATTCTCCGTCATTCAACCTACCTCTTTATCTCTTAACTCCCCTTCGCCTCACACGCAACATGGACACGTTATTATCGAAATGGAGACACTTACCCGAGAGAAAACAAATATCACACGAAGGATTTTTCGCCTTACAGAGAGATCTTCCAAATCGGATGAGGTTGAGGTGTAGTGACAAGGACTTTTCCTTTGGGATGAGAGGACTCATCCATAAATGAGCCTTTTCTGCATCCATCCATTCTGGAATTAAACCGAGACGCTTCCCAATCCGGAGGATATGAGTATCCACCGGGAAGGCCTCTCTTCTCAAACCGAATAGAAGGAGGCAGTGAACAGTTTTAGGACCGATTCCTTTCAGGGCGCCGATCGTTTTCTTAATTTCCTCGGAATCCATCTTTCTCAAGAAGGAGAGGCTCAATTTCCCTTGGTGTCTTTTGATCCAATAAAGGATTTCGCGGATACGCTTCGCCTTCTGTCTCGCCAATCCGCCCTGTCGGATGGCTGAAACGATCCCGTTCATCTTGGCTTCCAGGACATCCTCCCAATGGGGAAATCGTGTTTTCAATCTCTGATAAGCTCTGTCTCGATTTTGATCGTTGGTATTCTGTGAAAGAATGGTCTCGATGAGAATATCGAGAGGATTCCCCGGATCCGTTCTCCGGGGGATGCCGTAATGCTTTTCTAGAAGAGGAGTGATTTTTCTTAATGTCGCTTTTAAATGCTTAAGTTCCTGCCATTCCCCTTTTAATCTTCTCACTCAATTTTCCCTTAAGAAAATCCTTCATCCGCTCTTTTACCTTCGTCACAAAACCTTGATAGGTTTC
>Ga0154839_1161_pt1 | contig 23238 bp, 13 predicted proteins | sample Rifle2008BG16ft_FD_116143 | JGI IMG/M metagenome (GOLD analysis project Ga0154839, IMG submission 116143) | Deltaproteobacteria bacterium RBG_16_47_11
CTATTTTAGGATAACAGCCTTTTTTATGCACCTATAAAAAAGTGCAAGACGTCAGTTATTTAATAAAAGGGGCGATCTTCAGTTAAAAGATCGCCCCGAAAGTCTTATTCGGACCTTATTCCTTCATGTAAGGAGGAAGCTCAATCTTCCCTTCTGCAACCACTTCTGGAAAAACAGGAACTCTAATGCCTGGTTTCTTCCATTGGATAATGGCACCTAGGGCTGTCTCCTTAGGGTCGAAGCCATAGACCACCTGATGATCTTTCCCAAAGCGAATCCTTCCAACCACTCCCATCATATCGGTCTTCTCAAGGGCACTTACGACCGCATTGGGTTCCACTGAATTAGCCCGCTCAATCGCACTTGCGATGATATAGACCGCATCGTAGCCTGGTGAACAATGGCCAGAGAGTTTCAACTTAGCATCCTTCCCCCACTTTTTACCAAAATTCTCATTGTAGGCCACTGATTTAGGAACCGCTTTTACAGGAATTGGCCCGATCTCATTGATCAGATTGAGTACCCCCTCCACCTCTCCCTGAAATACATCCCATGCATTCTCAGGAGCAACTGGGCTGAGGAACCCACAAAAGAGGGCTGGAACTTTCATCGCCCGAGCCTGTTTTAGTAGGATACCGCTTTGCGGCATGTCGAATATCGGCATGATCACTTGGGCCTTCTGAGCCCTCACCTTCATAATAGAAGTGGAGAAGTCAGAGGCTCCTGTTGCATAGGTATCGAACCCTGCAATTTCCCAACTATTCTCTTTGTACCACTTCTCCAAGCCCTGACCCGTTGCCTTAGCCCATAGCACATCCTGAACGATGATATATGCCTTAGTAAAGCCAAACTCCTTTTTTAAAAACTCCATTGCCCCCTGCAGATACATAACATAATAGGGAGAATTAATACCGTTTCGAAAACAATATTTGTATTTGTCGTATTCCTCCGAAATCTTTTTCTGGTACAAAGGGCTCATGGCGATTGAGCAAATGTAGGGCAACTTATATTTGGAGATAAGGTCCATCGAGGCTAATAATATCTCAGACCGAAAAGCACCCACTGCAATCGCATGTGGCCTTCTCTCCAAAATGAGCTTCTCCACCGCGGTCAAGGCGTCGTGGGTTGGAATCCCAGGCTCATGTTCTCTCGTATCGATGGAATAAGCCTTGAGAAGGTGCTTCGTACTGCCCACCTGCACACCGCCTTTTGCATTGATCTCATCCACTGCCATCTGTACCCCCATCCAACTATCTTTCCCTTCTATGGCACCCAGAGCGGTGGGAACTCCAATGATAATTGGATCACCAGGTTTAAGCTGAGAATGCGCGGTATAAGGAAAACTGATGAAAATGGCCAACACATACAACATAAAGCTAAGAAATATTCCCTTTTTCATAACCCCATCCTCCTTTCTGAATTTCTAAGAAATGTGAGAACTTGAAACTATCTTTCCAAAAATCGAACCCCTTGTCAAACACTATATTTTTCCCTAAAACCTCCCTAAGATTTGAAGACCATTCTTCAAGATATTCCAGGTTTGGAATTCGGAGTCAAAATCTTTCATTGTGTAAGTATTTAACAGGCAGCTAGGGTTTGAACTATCACCTTTACGCTCTAATGTCAATGATGGGCTTCTACTTTTAATCCCCCTGCATAATGTATAAAGAGCTTCGTACAGGCATAACCGAGCACAGCTCCTGCGATGACGTCCGTCGGATAATGAAGACCCAGGTAGATTCGAGTCCACCCGATGAACCCTGCAGTGATGTAGAAAATAATCCTGTACCGAGGGAACCAATGAGCGAGGAGGGTTGCCATCATAAAAGAAAAAGCAGCATGACCACTGGGAAAACTTGGGTCGAGAATCTCTCCCGGACCATTGGAAAGTTTTGAGGCCATCTCCAAGAAAAAGAGAGGTCTCTCTCTTTTTACAAGAAACTTAAGACCGTAGATGACAACGGATTGAATACCATAGAGTAGGAGAAGGAGACGGAGAATTTTTCTCTGTTTGGTTAGAATCCAGCTAAGAAGGATGAAAAAGATGACTGCCAAATGGCTTCCAAGATAGGTCAACCAGGGCAGGATTTGATCCAAAAAGGATGAGCTCCAGCATCCATTCACCCACCTCATGAAATTCAATTCCCAGGCCATTTTCTATAAGTCCGCTTAAGTTTACTAAGGAGTCCATGATTGACAAGACAAAGCGTCATTCCCGTGAAGGCAGGAATCCAGGATAAAAGGCTGGATTCCTGGTCAAGCCAGGAATGACAAAGCGAGGCGAGTGTCTATACAATTATGGACTGACTAATAATAGGACACGGTGATGGCGTGGCGGCGTGACACGGAGACTGTCCTCCTTTGTCTCCTTATCTCCTCATCAATTCTTTTTCTCCCGATCTCCCCATCTCCCGATCTGATATCTTAAAGAGGCAGTTTAGGAATGATATCTATGAGGTTTTCACTCTGAATGCAGACACTTGCGATTTGATCAAGATCCTTGCAGGAGGAATTAAAAGCAATGGAAAACCCAACCATCCGAAACATTTCGAGATCGCCTCTGCTGTCCCCGATGGCAATCATTTCTTCGGGTTTTACTCTAAATTGTTTCAGAATCTTCTTCACCCATGCTGCTTTCTGGTCGTAATAGACTTGAATCTTCACCTTCCCCGTGAAGATGCCATCTTCATAGAGGAGATCATTGGAAACAGAGTAATCAAAGCCATATTTCTGACGGACCCAATTCGAAAGGAGAGAAAGCCCGGAAGAAACCATTGCAAGTTTCAGCCCTTTGTGTTTAAGGTGGCCGATCAATTCATCGACGCCGGAATGAAAGGGGACCCTTTGAACGATCTCTGACAACGTCTCCACCTTCATTCCCTTCCAAACCTCGGCATCCAGTTCGCAAAAACGGTCGTAAGAAATTTCGCCGGCAAGAAACTTCTTCTGATATTCCTCTGCAAACCCATACCACTTCCCTAATTGCTTATGAATATATTCCCAAATCGATCGCTCCTGGGTGAGCGTTCCATCAAGGTCAAAGATCACTAATTTGAAGTGTTGATGACTTCTCCCCACCATTTCCCATTTTATAAAGGAAAACCTTCCCAAGTTCAATCGAATTCTTCAAAATGTGAAGCTCCCCGCCCACAGGGCGGGGCTTCCCGGCAAGGTATTATCACTCATATTGTGCCCCTTCACTCCGCCTATCCCGCTTTGGCGGGACGGGGCACGTTCCGGCCAAGGCCTCGGCTAAAGATAAAACAAAACCGCCTACCCTTATGACCATATCCGGCTGTTTAAGATTCTCTTCGATCATCTTCACGATGGCGCTTCCCACAATCACCCCATCGGCAATGCGGCTCACCTCTTTCACCTGTTCCGCAGTAGAGATGCCAAAACCAACGGCTACAGGTTTTGGGCTGTATTTTCTTATTTGCCTGATAGCCACCTCCAGCTCTTCAGGCAATTTTCCCCTGGTGCCGGTAACACCCGTGATGGAGACATAGTAGAGGAACCCTCTACTGTAACGGCTCGCCAATTTTACCCGATCCGGCGAACTGGTTGGAGCGATAAGGAAAATGGTGTCCAGCTTTAATGGCTTGGCTTCCTGAATCCACGGCCCTGCTTCTTCCGGGGGAAGATCAGGGATAATCACCCCATCGATTCCATGGCGGTAACAGTCTTCAGCGAAGTTTTTTAAACCGTGCTGAAAAACAGGGTTGAAATAGGTCATGAGGACCAGAGGAGTAGAGATACCCTTCAATCCTTCTGCCATGAGGAATATATCTCTCAGGTTGACGCCATTCTTCAAAGCCCTCTGGGAAGCCGCCTGAATCGTCGGTCCATCTGCCAGAGGATCGGAAAAAGGAACTCCGATCTCGATGATATCTGCCCCACATTCAGCTATTTTGCGGACCAATGCCTCTGTGGTCTTAAGATCAGGGTCCCCCGCAACGACGAAGGGAATGAAGGCCGCTCTCTTATTTCTTAACTTCTTAAACACCCACTCAATCCTGTTCATAACGCCACTCCGATCTTTGCCGCGATAGCAGGAACATCCTTATCCCCGCGGCCCGAAAGATTGACAACGATCACTTGGTCTCCTTTTAAAGTGGGGGCTAATTTTAAAACATAGGCAAGGGCATGAGCACTCTCAAGAGCTGGAAGGATACCTTCTGTTCGTGAAAGGAGGTGGAAAGCCTCAAGGGCTTCCTCATCGGTTACTGTCACATACTCGGCCCTCTTATTCTCTTTGAAAAAAGCATGTTCCGGTCCCACTCCCGGATAGTCTAAGCCGGGTGCAAAAGAATAGGTCTCCAGGATATTGCCGGAATCGTTCTGGAGGATGTAACTCATGCTTCCATGGAGTGTTCCTATTTTACCGGCACAGAGCGAGGCGGCATGGCTCCCAGTGTTCATACCCAAGCCTGCTGCTTCTACTCCGATGAAGTGTACGCTGTCTTTGTAGAAAGGATGGAAGAGACCCATCGCATTGCTTCCTCCGCCGACACAGGCCACCAGATAATCAGGAAGCCCGCCCTCTTTCTCCAGTACCTGCTTCTTGGCTTCCCTTCCAATGATCGATTGAAAATCCCTGACCATCGTGGGATAGGGATGAGGTCCGACCACAGAGCCGATGAGATAATAAGTGTCTTGGACATTCGTAACCCAATCCCGAATCGCCTCGTTGATGGCATCTTTCAATGTCTTGCTCCCGGATGAAACAGGGATGACTTCAGCCCCCAAGAGTTTCATCCTGAAAACATTCAGGGACTGCCGGTGGATATCCTCCTCACCCATATAAACAGTGCATTTCAACCCAAAGAGGGCGGCTGCCGTGGCCGTGGCCACACCGTGCTGGCCCGCTCCGGTCTCTGCAATCACCCTCTCCTTTCCCATCCTTTTGATCAGCATCCCTTGCCCCAGCGTATTGTTGATCTTATGAGCGCCCGTGTGTGTCAGGTCTTCCCGTTTAAGATAGATCCTTGCTCCCTTTAGCTCCTCGGTCAGTCTTTTTGCAAAATAGAGTGGCGTGGGTCTTCCGGCATAGTCTTTCAAATGGGACCTCAATTCACTCTGGAAGAGAGGGTCTTTTTTAATTGAAAGGTAAGCCCTTTCCAGTTCCTTGAGGGGAGCCATGAGTGTCTCAGGGACATACGTGCCGCCAAAAATTCCGAAATGCCCTCTTTTATCCGGTTGTTTCATCCGCTTTCCTAACCTCCTTTACAAATTCCTCCATCTTCAAAAAGTCTTTCTTTCCCGGAGACGATTCCACACCCGAGCTGACGTCCACCCCCCAGGGCTTCACTTTTTTGATGGCTTCGCCCACATTGAGCGGACTGAGCCCTCCTGACAGGATGAAGTCTCTCTTCTCCTTGGCAATCAATGAAAGCTCCCATGGAAAGGACTTCCCCGTTCCACCCGCTTGAACAGGGCTGTACGTATCCAGGAGGATGGAGACATCATGATATCTTTCCATATCCTTCAGGCTCTCCAAATCTTTTATACGAATGGCTTTAAGGACTTGAAGGGAGAATTTTTGACAATACTCTGGTGGCTCCTTCCCATGAAATTGGAGTCCATTGAGGCCACAATACTTTGCCACTCGCTCAACCTCTTTCTCCTCTTCGCCAACAAATACGCCTACCTTTAAAAGAGTCTTGGGGAGGGCTAAAATGATCTTCTTCGCTATGTCAGGCTCAATCCTTCTTGCACTGCGGGCAAAGACAAATCCCAGGGCATCGACTCCAAGGGAAGCGGCCTTCAAACCGTCTTCTAAGTTGGTAATCCCGCAGATCTTAATCCAGGTCATATTTTTATTTTCCCACCCAACCCTCCCCCCTCTGTGGGGGAGGGCGAGGGTGGGATTGAAATATTTAGGTCATTTCCCAAGGAGCTCTTTTATCTTTGAGGCCGGATCAGGACTTCGCATCAAGGTCTCCCCGACCAGAATGCCGTTGACGCCCGCTTCCTTAAGGAGCCTCACGTCCTGCGAACGCTTGATCCCGCTCTCACTGATCACTTTTGCCGTTGAAGGAATCTCCTTCTTAAGATGAAGGGTCGTTCCTAAGTCGACCTCAAATGTTTTTAAATCCCGATTATTAATCCCAATGAGCGGAAGATGGAGGACCGAAATCTTCTGCAGGTCTTCCTCGTTGTGAATTTCCACCAAAGGGATCATATGGAGCTCCCTGGTCAAATCCACAAAATCGTTAAGTTGCTCTCGATCCAGAAGGGCAGCGATAAGGAGAATGGCATCGGCACCCGAAACCCGACCTTCATAAATCTGAAAGGGATCAAGAATAAAATCCTTTTGAAGGATTGGAAGGGATGTCTCCTTTTTAGCCAAATTGAGATAGGAAAGGTCTCCCTTAAAGAAATGGGGCTCCGTGAGAATCGAAATGACCGAGGCCCCCCCATCCTCATATTCTCTGGCGAACTGAAGGATATCGACATTCTCATTAATCATTCCAAGAGAGGGGGACGCCCGTTTGATCTCAGCGATGACAGCGATGGGAGAATGTTGGGAGATTGAGTCCATAACATCCCGCGAAAGAGGAAGCGAGGGAATGATCTCCTCCAACTCTCTCTGCCGGAAGGGTGTTTTTTTTCTCCGGATCTCCTCTCTTTTTGCCTCGACAATCTTTTCTAAAAAAATAACATACCTCCCAGTTGCGTAAAAAATGTCCCAAGAGACAGTTGGGTGTGCTGGAGAACCTTCACAGCGGCACCTCTAAACGTTTCGCTACTCCGTCTCCCAGTATTTTGCAAAAGACACCTTGGCTGACATCGCATGTTACCCATAAGATTTGTCGACAATCCGCTTTGTAAAGGTTCGGATGCACACCCAACTGCCTCTTCAATCCACCGTTGAGTATGACTCGCATGAAAAACGGATGAGCGCTTCGAGTTTTTTCATGGCCTTTCCGGAGTCGATCGATTCTCTGGCCATCTCAACCCCATCTCTTAGAGTGGAGACCTTATCTGCCGCCACAAAGACCGCTGCCGAATTTAAGAGGACGACATCCCTTGGAGGCCCCGGCTTCCCCCGCAGGACCTGGAGCAAGATATCCCTATTCTTCTCAGGGGTCCCCCCCAGAATCTCTTCCAACCTCACTCTCTTTAAATTCACCATCTCAGGCTCGACCTGGTAAGTGGCAAGGGAGCCGTCCTTAAGCTGGCAAACGGTCGTTTTTCCGGTAATGCTGATCTCATCACAGTGGTCTTCGCTGTGAACGACAAAGGCCGACCGACTTCCCAGATTTCTCAATACTTCGGCAACGGGTCGCAGCAGGTCTTCGCGGTAGAGGCCTGCCAGATGGATGGTCGCTCCGGCAGGGTTCGTGAGTGGACCGAGGAGATTGAAGATGGTGCGTATTCCGATTTCTCTTCGCGGGACCATGGCATGTTTTGTGGCCGGATGGAAGGTGGGTGCGAACAGGAAGGCCAATCCGAACTCTTGCAAAGATCTTTCCGCTTTTTCCGGAGGGAGCGCAAAATTGATCCCTAAGGCCTCAAGCACATCCGCGCTTCCACATTGGCTGGAGACTGACCGATTGTGGTGTTTGGCAACAATGCACCCGCCGCCAGCAGCCACGAAGGCCACGGCCGTCGAAATGTTGAACGTTCCTTTCCCGTCTCCACCGGTGCCGCAGGTATCCACAACCCCTTCTCCATTTTTTGACCGAATTCGCACGGCTTTATCACGCATGGTGCGGGCAAATCCAGTAATCTCCTGAATCGTCTCACCCTTCATCCGCAAGGCGGTGATGAATGAGGCGATCTGCGTCGGAGGAACCCCTCCTCCCATGATGCAGGCCATGGCCTCTCCAGATTCCGCTTCGCTGAGGTCTGTTCCATCTACCACTTTGGCAATCAGTCTCTTCAGCATGACTCTTTTCCTCCATTTCTAATCCCCCTGCTTTTACTAAAGATGAGGGGTGAAAAAATTGTCTCTGGGTCCAGAGGGTGGGCAGGGATGTCAGAAAAGTTTTACACCTGCCTGCGCGTAGCCGCTTCGGCGAAGGCAGGGCGGCACCTCTTTGCGTAAACTACTGACGATGAAAAATTCCATCTAGGTTGATTACTTGTCGGGTTCTGTTACCTTTGCCCTCTCCAATGACCGCATTTGTAAAACTTTGGAGATATCCATGCCCGACCGACGACCCAAATTCTTCCACGGTTTCAGAGGGGCAAGGGAGATTAGATTTCCAAGAAATTTTTTAGTAAGATTTTTCCTCCCTGGGTCATGATCGATTCGGGATGGAACTGAACCCCTTCGATCGCATACCTTTTATGCCTGATGCCCATTATCTCTCCCTCCCGGGTTTCTGCAGAGATCTCGAGGCAGTCCGGGAGACTCTCCCGCTCGATGAGAAGAGAATGATAGCGAATCGCCTGGAAGGGGTTGGGAAGACCTCTGTAAATCGTCTTTCCGCCATGATAGATGAGCGAGCTCTTCCCATGCATCAGACGGTTGGCCCTGACAATGCTTCCTCCGAAGGCAGAACCGATGCATTGATGGCCCAGGCACACCCCAAGGATCGGGACTTTTCCGGACATTTCCAGGATGGCTTCCTCGGAGATACCTGCTTCTTTCGGAGTGCAGGGTCCTGGAGAAACCACAAGATATTTGGGATTTCTCTCTTTGATTCGTTGGAGATCGATTTGATCATTCCGATAGACGTCGCATCGCGCTCCCAATTCGCCCAGGTACTGGACCAGGTTGTAAGTAAAAGAATCGTAGTTGTCGATCATGAGAATCATGAGAGCCCCTCCTCCGCAAGCTCAATGGCCTTAAAAATGGCCTGAGCCTTATGCAACGTTTCTTCGTATTCCTTCTCCGGATCAGAATCTGCCACAACGCCTCCGCCCACCTGTACGTAAGCTTTTCCATCCTTGATGAGAATGGAGCGGATCGTAATGCAGGTATCCATGTTTCCCAGAAAGCTGAAGTACCCCACGGCTCCGGCATAAAACCCGCGGCGGGAGGGCTCTAACTCTTCGATGATCTCCATGGCCCGGATCTTTGGAGCGCCGGAAACGGTCCCTGCGGGAAAAGTGGCCCGAAAAACGTCGAAGCCATTTCTCCCTGGTGCGAGCTTTCCCTGGACATTGGAAACGATATGCATGACATGGGAATACCTCTCCACGGTCATCAACTCGGTCACCCTCACCGAGCCGATCTCGGAGACGCGGCCCACGTCATTTCGGCCAAGGTCAACCAGCATGATATGTTCTGCCTTCTCCTTCTCATCGGCCAGAAGATCCTTTTCCAACACCAGGTCTTCCTCCCGGGTCTTTCCCCGCCTGCAGGTGCCGGCAATAGGCCGGAGTTCAACCTGCTTGCCTTCCAGACGAACCATCACTTCGGGGGAGCTCCCCATCAGGACCATGTCGTTCATCTTCAAGTAGAAGAGGTAGGGAGAAGGATTGATGCTTCGGAGGGCGCGATAAATATCAAAAGGCTCGCAATGGATTTCCTTTGAAAACCGTTGCGAGGGAACCACCTGAATGATGTCCCCGGCCCGGATATACTCCTTTGCCCTCTCCACCACTTTCATATAATCTTCCTTGCTGAAATTTGAGCGAAGGGGAGAGGGAGGAAAGGGCTTCCGGCCCGAAGAAGGGGACCTAAGTTTTTGAAGCCTTGCGATAATGGATTGAATCTTTTCCTGAGCCTCTTGATAAGCCTCCTCCGCAGACTGCCGGCCGTCTAAGAATACGTTGATAATGATTTTGATCTTCTTCTTTAAATTGTCGAAGGCCAACAGGACATCGGTGACCATCAATGAAGCGTCGTAAAGGTCGATGTCTTGTTGAAGATGGCTCGGAAGCCTCTCAAAAGACCGCACGACGTCATAGCTGAGGTATCCCACCGCACCACCGGAAAACCGGGGAAGGTCATCGTGGAGAACAGGGTGGTAAATCCCCATAAAATCCTCAAGAGCCAGAAGCGGGTCTCTCACTTTACCCTTTCGAAGGACTTCACCCTTCTTAAGAATTTCAAATTCTTCGCCCTTGCTTCGGAAAAGGTGAGAGGAACCCGAACCCAGGAAACTGTAACGCCCCCATTTCTCCCCTCCTTCCACACTTTCGAGAAGAAAAGAGGACTTCCCATCATCGATCTTCCGAAAGGCGGAGAGGGGTGTCTCCAGGTCATAGTGAATTTCCTCAAAAACGGGGATGAGGTTGCCCCGGGTCGCCATTTGCTTAAAATCCGAAAAAGATGGAACAACCATTTTTAAACCTCCTGATTTTTAAAATGATGGAGGGACAACCCTCATCAAAACTTTTGAAAATGACCTCCCGGATATCTTTCCATTTCTATCTCACTCGAATTCCTCAAATACCTGCCCTCATGATTTGTAAATTTGATCAGTCTCTCCAATTTATTGAAGGCTTCCCCTGAATCGATGGATTGATTGGCCAATTCAATACCTTCGTCGAGATTTTTTGCCCTTCCGGCTATCATCAAGACTGCTGCCGCGTTCAAAACAGTGATATCCCGCTTTGCTCCTCGAGTGCCTCTTAGGATCTCCAGGATGATCTCGGCATTTTTTTTCTTATCCCCGCCTTCGATCTCAATCAGTTTTCCCCTTTTCAACCCAAAATCTTCAGGCTTGATGATGGTGGTCTTTACCTGTCCCTCTCTAAACTCCGTAACCTTCGTCTTTCCAGTAATGCTGATCTCATCGAGGGTATCTTCTCCGTGGACAACGAGACCCCTCTCGATTCCAAGGTTCTTCAAAACCGTGGCCATTGTTTCCGTCAAATTCGGTTCATAGACGCCTAAGACCTGAACCTTTGCGCCTGCGGGGTTGATCAGAGGCTCCAAGAGGTTGAATATCGTCCGGATGCCGATCTTCTCCCGGAGTGCAGTGATGTGTCCCAAACCATTTTGGGTGAGCGGTTCATAAAGGAAACAGATGCCTATTTCTTTGAGGCATCTTTCAAGTTGAGTGGATGTCATATCGAGATGGATCCCCAATGCCTCAGTGACATCGGCACATCCACAAAGAGGATAGGTAGATCTTCTTCCGAACTTGGCCACCTTCAAACCCCCTCCTGCCACGACGAAGGCGGTTGCCGTCGAAATATTGAAGGTTTTTGTCCCTTCCGTTGACCCCTTTGCCGTGCTCAGGATCGTCTCCCTTTCGACCGTGATTTCCTCACGATCCATGCATACGACATCCCCCCCGGCATGAATCATGGAGACCTTCTCCTTGATGACCCTCGCCGCTGCAGTGATCTCTTCTGGCGTTTCTCCCTTCATCCTTAATGCCGTAATGAATGAAGTGATTTGTGAATCGGAGGCACTGCATTTTGAAATCTCCTCCATTACCTCTTTCATCTCTCCTTCTGTCAAATCTCCTTTTAAAACCACCTTGCCGATCGCTTCTTTGATCATCACCTTTCTCCTTTCGTTGAGATTTAAATAATTTTCCTTCAAAACAAAAAAGGCTATGGATTTTTTGTCCATAGCCTTTCTTGAGCTCAATTTTGTTTATGAAAAGACAGAAACAAAAAAGGCCATGGGAGCTTGGAAGCCGCCCATGGCCTTTGCTTTCAAATCAAATCATTATAGCAGCACGGGGCAAGCCTCCTTTATGTTTGCCCAGCACCACCAATTGCCTTGTGTCAATCTAAGAGTCTTTTTCACTGCGGTCCTTTTCTCAATCAATACTCGTTTCTATTTAACAAATCCTTTTACCCCTTGTCAAGTCTTTTTTGAACTTTGGCTATCAGTCCTTTAGCATGTTTCTAAGGTCCCGGGTTATTCACTTGCGCCGTGCCTGAAAACGCGATCCCGCTCCCACCGCTGATGATCTCTCCTGTGACGGTCGAACTACTGAGCGCAATTCCCCGTTGGGGCGCCAATAGAATCCCCGTCACGGAGGCCCCCCCACTCATCGCAACACTCCCTCCGCTCCCGACGAAGTTGTAAAGAACATCCGGGGGCGTGATGCCGCCCGCCAACAAGATCCGGCTTGCCCCTGAAAGAGCGAAGCTGCCGGAGACATTCATGATGAACGACCCTCCATGGGGAGCGCTCAAGGTCAGCGTCCCGTTTGAAATGGCTATGTTCGTGATATGCAGGACATTGGTCCCTGTCCCGCCCGTAATCGTTATGTTCTGGGATGGGTTGCTGATAGTGACCCTCGTCATGGAAGTAATGGTGGCAGGCAGGGCAGCCGCACTCTGTGAAGCCGCCAGGGCATCCGCCACTGCCTGATCCAGGACTCCATCAGTGGCCGTATTCTGCCGAACCCCTCCAGCCACTGCGCTGGTCCCTGACTTGTTCAGACGTCCTGCCGTGTTGAGTGAGAGCGTGCCATTGATGCGAGAGGATCCACTCATATTCACATTACCGGCATTGGCAACCCCCGTGTTGGCCACCGTCCCTCTGACGGACGACGACCCGCTCATCGAAACACTCGTACTACTTGCCGAACCGATCCCCCCCATCCCCAGAACAGCCCATTGGCCCGGGCCTGCCGAACGCAACAGGCCGAGCGGAGTATAGGGATTCCATTCAGAAACCGAGAAGTCATCGAAGTAGAATGGCTCCCCAAGAGCATGGGTTACCCCGATTTTATTTAATTGGAAGGAATGGGTGCCCTCGTATTCCCAAGAGGCATCCTTTGGAGAGACCTGAAGGCCACTTCCCACATGAACGTCGTCAATGAACACATCCGCAATCAGATTTAGAAAGTCAATCTGAACGCGGACTTTGCGCCAGACCCCGACAGAAAAACTGTCCAATAATGGAACCTTGAACCCATGGTCTTTGTCAGCACTGGTGAAATAGACCTTTCCGTCAGTCCCATTAAAGTAGACGGCGTTAAACTGGGGCATGATGCCCAGGATCTCTTCAGAGAAGCCGATGTAGGCGCCGCTCGCCGTCGAATTGACTTTGGCCCAGACTTCATAGGCGATCCTGTCAGGATAGGTTTCTCTGAGATTCACGAAAGCGCTTCCGCTGCCCTCCGGTCCGCTGGAAACAGAGATGGAATTTGCTGGAGAATGGGACCCACTGCCTGTCACAATCGCCGGGCCTCCATTGAAGTTGTCCCATGGTGAATCCGGCTCTGTCCCGACGGTATCATCGTCAAAGTTGTCCGAGAAAGGCAGGCTGACCACTTGAATCTCTTTGAAGGTTGCACTGATTGTATGATCCGAGGTGACGTTGTTAAAGGTATAGGACCTCGTTACACCCAGCATTCCTCCATCTACCACAACATCCGATATGCGATAGCCTGTATTTGGAGTAATGGTGAATGTCTGGCTCCCTCCATGATCCACTGTAACGGGTCCTGATGGAGTGATCGTGCCATTTGATCCTGCCGTTGCGGTAATCGTATGCTGGTTGATCACAAAGCTTGCTTCTATGGTATGACTGGCGGTCACATTGGTAAATGTGTAGGTCGCTACCGCCCCTATCGATCCGCCATCTACTTTTACATCCGATATGCGATAGCCTGTATTCGGAGTCATGGTGAATGTCAAGCTCCCACCATGATCCACTATAACCGGTCCCGACGGAATGATGGTGCCGTTTGGTCCTGCTGTGGCAATGAGAGTATATTGGTCAATCGCAAAACTCACTTCGATCGAATGATTAGCATTCAAATTGTTAAATGTGTAGGTCGTCACTGCACCCACGGATACCCCATTTACCCTTACATCCGTTACATGATAGCCTGCATTGGGGGTAATGGTGAAGGTTTGGCTTCCTCCAGGATTTACTGTTACCGATCCGGACGGAGTGATGGTACCACCTATACTTACTGTGACATTGATGGTGTAGGCGTTGATACCAAAGTTGGCAGTGACATTCTTGTGGGTATCCATATTCACGGTCACGGGATTCTCTGTGACGTTTATATCTCCTGTCCAGTTGGTAAATACGTAGCCTTCACTAGGGGTGGCAGTAAGCTGGATTGCGGCACCGGAGGTGGAGAAGCTTTCCGTGCAGTCTCCAGGGCAATCGATGCCTGTGCCTGTGACTCTACCGCTGCCCCCTGGATTGATCGATAGATTCAGGGTTGTCGCACCTGCTCCTCCCAACGACAGAATGAGTGTTGGCGTGTCAAGGGCATTGGAGGGAATAGAGAGTAAAGCTGATTTCGATCCAAGAGAGGTGGGAGAGAAGAGTATATCCAGCGTGCAGTTTCCTGATGGAGTGATCGTTCTTCCTGAGCAGTTGTCGTTCTGGATACTGAATTCTCCCTGGTTCGTCCCAGATAACCCAATCGTCCCTACCACTAAGTCCACATTGCCTGTACTGGATAGAGTAATAGACTTTGTGGATGTGCTCCCGAGATTGAGGCTGCCAAAGTCAAGATATCCAGGCGAAGCGGAGATTTGAGGCTTGGGCATGTAAGCCAGGGCATACGTAAAGCTCGTCTCCTTTGTGCTCTTTAATCCTCCGGCTATTAGAGTCCCCTTGAGGGTATGAGGCCCTGGAATGATGTTTTGAAGCTCAGTGGTGTAGGTTGTGAATCCATTGAGTGAGACGGGCTCAATTTTTACCAAAGTTCCATCAAGCTCAAGCTGGAGGTCGGCACTAACCGATCCATAGAGGCTCGCCCTAAAAGTGACTGGCTCTGTATTCGTCGGGTAGTCTTTCTTGTCCGTTGAGATTCCCATTAGTACTCCATCCCCCACATCAAAGGCTTCGCTTCCTGAGCAAAGGAGGAGATCTTCAGGACCATAGATCCCATAGACAAGGCGGTGAATGCCGGATACGGAAGTGTTGAGTGCTGAGTTATACGTTATGAGGAAGCTCTCTGAGGATGAGAGAGTGATGTTTTGCTCACCAACACTTGTGTATTGGCCCGTGGGATCAACAATCCAGGCTTTCAGAATGGCTGGCATGGTGGTGTTGCTTGAGATGGTAAAGCTCGTGGCAATGGTATCCGAAGAGGCATATTTGCCTTTGTTGTTATTACATTCAAGCACCTTCACTTGAATCCCTGCCGCATCGAAGGGATATGTCCCTGTGTAACTCTCACCGCTGGTGGTTGATAGCTGATAGCTAATGAAGTATGTACCCGCAGTAATCGTAGCCGGTAAAGTGAAACTCTTTGCGGCAGAACCTGTAAATGTAAAGGTTTCGGTATACCCTCCCGGGGCTGAAAGGGTCATATCTCCAGTGGCACTCCCAATCACAGACACGGACACGGTCTCACCTGTGTTATAGACCTGTTTGTTCGTGGTGATGGTGATGACATCCCCTGCCTTATGGATGTAGACGGAGTTTAGATGGATCGAACGACCTCCTTCATGATAGATCCCGTAGAAGAATTTTTCACCCGTAATCTTGGGCAAGGGAATATCGAATATAAGGACTTGGTTGCCACTTAATGTAAATGTCTGTTGGGGTTCGTATCCCGCATAGTTCACCCTGGCAAAGAGGTTTTGAGGAGCGGGATTTGGAGTTTGGATGTTGATCGTTAGATGGGCTGTTTCGCCTTCAGTATAGTAGGGCTTGTCAAGAGAAGCATTGACATTGAGGCTGATCCCGGCAAGATGGTATTTGATTTGTCCCTTTGATTGTCCGGCAACCACTGAGGCCTTCAGTTCATAGTCTGCAAAGTAGTCCTTCTCCTCCAGGTCCTCAGGCAGCATGAATCCAAAAGTGACGGCTTTTTCTTCATTCGGTTTGAGCCATTCTCTCTGAGTGGAGTCGATTAGGTCATAGGCCTTGAGTCTTAGTTCGAATGAACCTTCCTGATTGCCAGTGTTCCTGACCCTAAAAGTAAAGGTTGCTTCCTGCCCCGGATTGAATGTTTGATACGGAGGCAGTTGCGTGATCTGAAAGGTTGCCCCTTGGACCCCGAGGGCCAAGCTCTGAATTGATATGGGCTGATTACTGTTACTTAGAAGCGTTACTTGCACATTATAGTTACCTGGATCAATCGCTGATGGGTTGATGTTAAGAGTAAGGAGTTGCGAGTTTTGAGGTGCGAGTTGAGAAAGCGCTTCCTCTCCGCTCCATACCACCTGTCCTGAGTCTATTGTCACACTGAGACTGACACTTCCATTGATTTCGTTGAAACCGCCATTCGTCAGATTGACAGTAACCGGAACCAATCCATCCGTCTGGGTACCTAATGAGACCCCCATTTGCACCTGATTTTCTTTTCTGACAGAGAGGCTCGCCTGGGCAGAGGCATCCGGTTTCTGACTGGTTGCACTGATCTGGTAATCCCCTTCGGTGAGGTCGAAGTAGAGAGTGTCGGTTGCACTCCCGCCCACCGGAAGTGAATAGGTCTTAGATTGCTGTGCTGCCCCAGGATTTAGCTGATAGGTTACTTCCAGGGTCTCTGTTGATTGTCCTGTGTTGGTAATAGTAACTGGAATTGCTACGTTCCCCTCAGGGAATACTCCTAACGCTGAGCTCCCGTCTCTGATCTGTATCGAGGCTCCAAGCCCATAAGTAACCGTCTTTGTAGTAGTTTCTTGGTAATCCCCTGCAAATGTGAAAGTATAAGTTACATCCTTCGATATCTGCTGGCTGTACTGAAGGAGCTTCATCCCAAATGCAGGTATTGTAATTGTCTGTGAGTCTACGAGCTCTGAACTCTGTACCCCGAACTGGACAGTCGCATCAACTTTGCCGTCATTGTATAGATCCACTTCAATAGTAAATGGTTCGTTCCCTGTCATTTCAGGCATGTCCACATAGGCAGATACAAGAGGGTTTGCCACCTCATACTGGTCGGTGATCCTTACCAAAATCTCATTATTCTGTTTCACCGCGCCCGAAAGGGTTACGGCCCCTTCTTCTCCCTCAGCTGTGGTTGTAATCGTAAAGGGGTAATTTCCACCTCTGAGAAGATTGATCGTCTCTGTCAGGAGCAATTGGGAACTTTGCCAAACTCTGGCGGAGTTTAGGGTCAACGTCAGATTCTCTGCCGTAATTGGTGCCCGGTTCTCTATCTTTCCTGTAATTGTGATTGTCTCACCGGGTTTGTAAATTCTTTTGTCTGTATTGAATAGAAGAACCGTGTCTCCATCAATGATGTAGAATGGGTAATACGATGTGCCAAGACTCTCACCAAGGCTATTGGTTAATTCTCCTCTGAGGTAGAATTTGCCTGAATAGCCGATGTTCCCTGCTGAGATGTTCAATGTATCAGTCACCCCTGTGCCCTGATTGATTGTCGTGTCCGTTTCCCATACGATCCCGCATCCTTCCTTAGCAACCATTACCAAGGTATAAGAAGTCCCCAAAGGTAGATTTTCCCAGGAGGCATAGATCGTCTGACCCGTTACCCAGGCAGCAACATCATCAATTCCTTGGGCCTCTGATGTAATGTCTGTCTGTTCAGGAGCGCCAACAAAAGATGGAGAGTAAATATTCCCATTGCTATCCCTCAGGGCAAGGTAATCAAGATAAGCTGATTGGGCGCCTTCATGCTGAATTCTAAGATAAGCGCCACCCCATTCGTTTGGTGAAATAGGCAGCGGTAACTCCCGTTGTTCATAGGAACCTGGGAAGTGGAGAACCCCTTGTTCTGTCCACTGATAGGTCTCCTGTGTATATGTATAGATGTGAAAGGATACAGGACTAGGAGCCTCTATATACTCCGAACATGCAATTTCAAGATGGAGGTTTCCCTCAACCATTGGTTTACCTTGATTAACGACGGTTGATAGGGTCATGGTTTCTTCATTCGAGAAATAGATATCCTTATCGGTTCTAACTGAGACTTCTCCACTTAATCCTGTAATACCTAATAAAATATTTTTGGAAATAATCCTGCTTGTCTTTTCATCTATAACCTCTACTCGCAATGTATAACCACCATCAATTAATTGATCAGGCAAGGTATACGTCATATTCCCTTGAGTGCCTGCCTGTATAAAACCAGTTCCCGTATTCGTCTCCATCCAAAAACCCATATTATCGAAAAGATAGATATAGGAATCATATTGAGTGTCTACGCCACCTGTGTTCTCTACAACGACCGACAAAGTATCCCCTGCTGAAGCGGTAGGTGCCCCTTGATATTTTATGGATAGCGCCGACTCTGCCACGACAAACCCCACCTGCTTGGTTACTGAAGTACCTCCCGGGAGGGTTAATAACATATCCACATTGTGCAGACCTGCGGAAATGGTCTCTGGAATAGGTATTGTAAAATTAAGTGATGTACTGGTGTTCACTCCCAACGAGATAGTCTGTGTGTCGGTGTAATTGGCATCTGGCGCTGAAACTTCCAAAGATAAATTATTTAAGTTGAACTTCCCTGTATTTTTCAAATCTAATTTCAGATTTGCTGTCTCCCTTGCTCTATAGGAAGGCTTGTCAAAAGAAGGGGAAATGTAGATGGAATTAGGAATAGTAATGTATGTTGGATTACCCGTTCTCGTCTCATCCGACTGCGTATATGCAAGAATGTAGTTCCCATTTTTGAGCGATGCAATGAAAATAGGAATATCCAGCGTCTTGGTCTCACCAACTGCAAGGCTGACAGGTTGGCTTCCAGAAAAAACAATACTCCCATCTGGAGCTTTGAGGCTGAAATCAAAGGTTGCTGAATTTACATTTATCTTGCCAGCGTTAGTAATGGCAAATGGAATTGTGTTGTTGCCTATGCTAAATGTAGAGGGTGGATTCGCTGTAACTATTATCTGGCTCTGAGGAACCTCAAACCACGTATAAGCGCTTGAAGGAACCCAAAACCCAGATAGAGATCTAAGCATTGCTTGGACCACATACCTCTTCATTGGTAAGTCTGTGGGCAGTGTAAAATTGGTTGATACAGAACCATTTCCTGAAGGGGGGAGGGTTATTGTCTGTGAATCCTTAAATAACGTTGTCCAATTATACCCACTATAATCTGTAATGGTTACATCGACATTAGGTTGCCAAGGCAAGGCTATGTTGTTCTTAAGAAAAACATTTATTGCTACAGTTTCACCCTTTGCATAGGAATGTTTGTCAGTGGTGACAGTAACATCTGCAGATGGGTTAACAACCCATATACCCTTGCTTTCCAGAGCTATTATTTTATTACTCTCGTCATAGAACCATGTAAAGCAACGATCAAGGTCAATAACTCGCTCCAATATGTAAGTAAATTGGGTATTGCCCCTGGGCGGTATGGTAACCGTCTTAACGACCCACGTGCGATGATGTGATAAATTTCCCCTGACTGTAATCTGTCTCTCTCTATCCGTATGATTCCACAGAATGAATGTAAAAGTGGCGGGGGTGCCATAGACGTAATATTCCGCATCACTCTGAACCGAGAAACCAAAATCGGGACTTTTATAAGGGTTACTTGGTGGATTGCTCACCACAAACCGCCCGGAATCGGTTTCTGCCTGAGGCTGGATAATTGTCCCTGAGGAATCGTAAAGAATGTAATCAATGTGATAAATCCCTAATACAGAACTTGAAGTGGTTGTATGGGTAGCTGGGATCGTAGCAGATTGGCCGGCCGGAAGGGATATTCCTTGAGTCTGTTCACTAATTACTTTTCTACTCGGATCAAGGATCGTAAATTTAAGCGAAGCAGCACCTGTATCCATAAAATTGGATACATTGATATTCAAATCGACCGCCTGTCCTGGCCTAACTTCAAGAATATCCTCTGGTTTTTTAGCCCATGATATGATGTTCTGTATAAAGTTTATTTCTGTCTGGTTTGTCTGACTATGAGTAAACGCAAAATCTGTGTACATCGTGGTGGCAATGACATAGCCATTTCCATAAGGATACATGATCATTGCAGGTTGCCCATTGGAAACCCTTCTGAGAAGAATCGTGCTGTTATCTGGGTAGGACGAAAAGTAACCGTCCACTCCAATATTGGCTGTTGATGTTGAAAATTCGGACAATATGGGATGGTAGGTATCTATGTAGACTGAGTTAAATTGACAGCTCTGGTCCTCTTGATAACCGTACCCAATAACAGGCTTTCTTTCCCCGGTTTCTGGATTGACGGGTACAGGCAAGAGATCCCAATCATATCCATGCTGTTGAGCAAACAACACCAGCGTCCCGCCATTTTTCACATATTCGTCGAGCAGTACTTTCACCGTAGTAGAGTTCTTCAGCCCATAAAAACCACCCGTCGGCACCAACATCACAGGATGATCCCTCACGATAGCCGGATCAAAATCAATTCTTCGAAATGATACCAGCTCTCCAATCTTGAGCATTAGAGAAATGGAGGGGTTATAGAACCCATTTGCGAAAAGAGCGACGTCAGGAGCTCCTTTCCAATCACTGTCTGTTTGATTTATCCTTTGCTCCAATTTTTTGCCAATGCTCTGAAACTCTCTCTCAATTGCATCTTTTGTCTCCTGTGGAGCATCTTTATATATGGTTCTACCTTCAATAAATATCTCCATGAACCGCTTTTTATACCAAACCCCTATTTTCCCCTTTTTTATCGCAGCCCTAAGGTAAAAATCTGTTAAGTCTATCTCAGAAATTCCATAATTCTTCTCCCAGTAGAACTCATCACTCACATCAAACCGATCATCTGGATGGTCATTCGCAGGACTCGGAGGATCTGGAGGATCATTGCAAAAGTCTAATTCCCCCATCCCCCCTGAACCAGTTTTATTCACAAAATCATAAATTGCGTTGATATAGCCAGCAGTGTTCTTAACGGCCTCAGGAATTAGCTCATTAACATTTTTCATGAGCCTTTCCGTGTTAACCTCCTTAATCAAAGCTCCTGTATATGGGTCTATAATCAGATCAATTAATTTCTCCTCGCTATAGTATCTTCGGCTTATGTTTGCCAAAGTCTTCATAAATTGATCAGGGTTGAAAACAGGATTATCGACATTTGGAAGATTCCCGTAGTTCCCTTCAAGATATTTTTGTGGCGTAACAGTGTTTTTGAAAGCATCAGAATTAATAATGTCATTCCAATGATCATTTACATAACTTTCAAAGGGTTTAGTGAAGACATGTATGTCATTCTTGGTATGGGATGGCGTGGCCATATCCTGAAGAAGGTGCATGATCCTGCCCAAAAAGTCATAAAGCCTCTCTCTTGCATTCTTATCCAAAGGATTATTCTTAATCTTACAGAGCATGATCTTTACGCCACTGATGTAATCCTTCGCCTTTTTGGTAGCTGGGTTCCATACGTTTTTTAACCCTGTCCCTGAATCAGGATTATAAAAATGTTGAAAAAAATCACCCCAACCATTGGGGCCTATGGGTGGATCATTCAAAAATCCATTTAACTGCAGGCTGGTATCTTCATCATGCGCCCCGGTACGGAGGTCGGGAAGGGCTTCTCTATCTGCCCATGTGTTAAATTTTTCACCACTATCTGGATCACTTCTATGTACTCCCTTTTTTAACAGCATTCCTTCGGCAGTAATCGTGTCATGGCCACCATGATAGCCACCCTGTCCAAGGGGTTTAACGGCATTGTCACGGGTGTAAGGTCTTTGATCATTTGGGTTAGGAGTAGTTTCATCCTTATTTGCATTACTCTCAAACCCTCCTGATGAAGAAACAAAACAAAAGAGCGCAATTAACGAAAAAATAATTGCATAAATACGCTTTCCCATTTTCTTATTCCTCATCAATTCTCTCTGATTTTTTGTTGAAGATCATTAATTTCATGTTCAAATTCACGTAACCAAAGGTCTACTCCCCTTTTTTCCTCAAAAGACTTAACTTTATTAAACGTTTCTAGAGCTTTCTTAAAATCACCCTTGATTTTGTAAAGGTATGCCAATTGTTTCATGGTCCCTGCATAATGAATCCTTTGATCCATTGTTTTTGGCTCTTCCAATCTTTTCAAAAATCCTTCATGCTTAGCAATCGCATAAGCCAATTCCCACTCGTCGCAACCACCTTCTACGGAAGGAACTTCAACGCTGGAACGACCTGTAAGACAGTATTTATATAGTGATTGAAGGTGACTAGAATATTCAGCTTCGGTTCTTTCAACTGGTCCGCTGTAAATCGTGAGTTCAAGCTTCTTTTTCCCTAAGAATTCCTCCAATTTCTCTCCCTTCAAATTTATCCGACCGCCCCTGTCATCAACTGTAGCTGCGCCTATGCCAAAATTAATCGCTTCTGTCCCAAACCCGACAGGAAAAGGTGGTTTCTTAAACGTCCTCGAAGGGATTAGAAATTTCCCATGTTTATCCGTTCTTGTGTGAGGTGAATCTACTGATAAATAACTGGTTACATCTCCCTGAACGGTCTTTGATTTGATCTCCAATGTTGCCCTTACCCACGCCCCCTCCACAGGCTGCTTCGTCTCTGAATCCAACACAACCCCATGTATCTCGGGAGTCTTGATGTTACAACCAGCGAGCCCTATCGTAATAATTCCAAGAACCACGACAGTTAACTGTTTCAACATAATCATTTCCTCCTGACAGAAAGCTATTCTGGAAAATTCTTCCCAAAAACAAACCCTGTCCGCAGTCTTTATGCCAGAAAATTGGCTTTTTGATTTAACCTTTCGTTGTTTCCCATCCGATTCCCCGAAGCTTGGAGACGGTCAGTACCACGAGCAGAAACACCCCGTAACGGGCTTCAGTTTGACGACAATCGTAATCGGGCGGTTCCGCTGCCCCTGCAACGTTTTTTAGGACGAACAACTATGAAGAAATTGGCAGGCTGCGTGTGGACTGGTAAGAACTCTTCGCATCCGCCACCCTTAAGATAAAAGAAGAAGTTTTTTTAAAAATGACAAAGTTGAAGATGTTGGATTTTGGATACTCCTAATTCATGACCTTGTCAAGTTATTTTTTTGGTTTCTCAGAAAGTCCAGAAATTTCAAAATAGTTTTACTTTTTATGTCTTCTGCCGTCGAAAATAGAGCAAATATTATACCGAGTTTAAGACCCAAGAAATTGTACCAGCTAACTTTCTGGTAATCACAGAAAACTTCGTCGGCTTTGGATGGGGAAAGTGATCTTCAGAAGGGTGCAACAAGAGTAGACATGGTTTTGGTCTTGTCTTCATATCGCTATTCAAATCAATGAATTAGGTTTTGGCAAAAAGGTTGACAATGCAAAAAAAGTTGCACCCTTTGCCGCCAGGGTCGGCATTGGGTATATAGGGCCTAGGGGGACGTAGGATGTCCCCTGTCATGCGCACGGAGGCTGTTGACTTCTTCTTGGCTGGGACTGTATGAATAGAGCATCCAACCACGGGAGGGAACCATGGCCGGTTTAAAGGATCGATATGAGATTCCAGGAATGGAGGAAAGGAGGACCGTCTCAAAG
>Ga0154839_1023_pt1 | contig 23112 bp, 21 predicted proteins | sample Rifle2008BG16ft_FD_116143 | JGI IMG/M metagenome (GOLD analysis project Ga0154839, IMG submission 116143) | Deltaproteobacteria bacterium RBG_16_47_11
AAATGAGTATGTCAAGTAAAAAAATACATACCTACATGAGGTAGTCTTTTGTAGGGATATTACAGACTTGTAGAAAAGTGAAGGTGGGCAAGGAAAAATATACTTGCCCTCCCCCAGTTTTTCGTCATGGAGAGGACCTGGGCAAGTCCCCCTCCGGGCTTCATAGGGCCAGATGTCGGATGGGTGAGGTCACCGACCTCCAACAGTAAAGCATCCCCCGCATGTCCTTGGAAACCATTGCCTCAACCCAAAAGGTATTGGCCGATGAAGCCTTTCCGAGGAACCCGCCCAGATCCTCTCCGAGCCACCCCAACTCTCAGATCTCTGAGACCGCCTACTCTATATGGCAGGCCTGTCTGTTTATCAGCGGTGTCCACGGGCGTTTCGTCCTGGAGGCCCGACAGAAAAACTGGGGGAGGGTAAGGAAAATTATATGAGAAAGATATTGATAAATTTAAGAATTGTGTTATAAAATGAAGTTGTAGTAATATTTTCATAACTTACATGCTGTCTGAGGAAATGATAAATGAGGGGATAAATGGCTCCTCAGCCTTTTGAAAAGCGCGGTTTCATCCAGCAGTTTATACATTATCTGTCTTTAGAGAAGAATGCCTCACCTCATACCTGTCGCTGCTATAGGAAGGATTTAGAGGGGTTTGAGGATTTTTTAAAGAGTTCGGGGATGTATCTCAGCGCTTCGGGGGGTGTCGAGATAGAAAAAGTGGATCGGATGGCCATCCGAAAATACATGAGTTTTCTCCACCGGAAAAATAAGAAGAGTTCGATTGCAAGGAAGATTTCCACGCTGCGCTCTTTTTTTAAATATTTGGTCAGAGAAACTGTGATTGCTTCTAACCCGGCCAAGAGCGTTTCGACTCCGAAGGTGGAGAAGACCCTTCCCACCACTCTAACTGTAGATGAGGCCTTCCGGTTGATGGAATCACCCAACAGTATTCCTGAAAGGTCTTCAGAGGTATCAAAGGAGCATTGTTTAAGGGATCGAGCCATTTTGGAACTTCTTTATTCAAGCGGATTGCGTGTGAGTGAATTGGTGGGATTGGATTTGAATCAATTGGATTCAGATTTGGGCATCGTGAAAGTGATGGGAAAGGGGAGGAAAGAACGCATTGTGCCAGTCGGAGTAAAGGCAATAGAGGCATTGAAGGCTTATTTGGAAAAAAGAGGTGTGTCGAGGGGCCTCCGGCCCGGAGGGAGGGCCTCTGGCCCGGAGGGAGATGACCCCATTTTTATTAACTCCTTCGGAGGGAGATTAACGGCACGTTCCGTGGGAAGATTGATTAAGAAGTATTCGAGACATTCGGGCATTTTCCGGAAAGTCAGCCCGCATAGCCTCCGGCACACGTTTGCAACGCATCTTTTGGATGCGGGGGCTGATATTCGAGAGATTCAAGAGATGTTGGGACACTCGAGCCTCTCGACGACCCAAAGATATACCCACGTGAGTATGGGGAAATTGATGGAGGTCTATGACAAAGCCCATCCGAGAAGTTTTAAAAACCACCATCGGCAAGGTAAGGGAGAATAGGGTGGATGAGCACCATCTGGAATTGGGGTTGTCTAGAAAACAAGAACTTCGTCTTACGGCAAGGGTTAAGATGCCCGTTTCGTCACTCGGTTACGTCTTTGGTCTTAGGAGTTTCACGTAACCGTCCAACATTAGACCAAACGGGCTTCGTAGCCGTAACCTTAACCTAAAGACCGGATGATTTTCATGGTTCACGGAGAGACTATGATGCAAAAGATGCGAGGAACGACCGTTTTATCTGTTCGACACAAAGGGAAAGTGGTCATGGCAGGGGACGGTCAAGTGTCTCTTGAACACACCATCATGAAACATACCGCCAGGAAGGTTCGAAAGATTTACCATGATAAGGTCCTCGCCGGCTTTGCAGGGGCCACGGCAGATGCCTTCACCCTTTTTGCAAAGTTTGAAGAAAAATTGGACCAATTCAGCGGGAATTTGCTCAGGGCAGCCGTCGAGTTGGCCAAAGATTGGAGAACGGATCGGATTCTCCGGAGACTGGAGGCGTTGCTCATTGTCGCTGACTCTGAACACTCGCTCGTCATCTCCGGAAACGGAGATGTCATCGAACCGGACGACGGGGTGACAGCCATTGGAAGTGGTGGCCCTTATGCCCATGCGGCTGCCAAGGCATTGATTGAGTTTTCAAATTTAGAGGCCAAGGCCATTGCTGTAGAAGCGATGAAAATCGCCGCCTCGATCTGCATTTATACCAATGATCAAATCATCGTGGAGGAATTGTGATGAAGACCTTCACGCCCCGCGAGATCGTTTCTGAACTAGATAAGTACATTGTTGGGCAGAAGGATGCGAAGCGAGCGGTGGCCATTGCGTTGAGAAACCGTTCGAGGCGTCAACAGGTTCCAGAACCGCTTCGGGATGAAATTGCCCCCAAGAACATCATTATGATTGGTCCGACAGGGGTGGGTAAGACAGAAATCGCCCGGAGGCTGGCTAAATTGGCCCAGGCTCCTTTTCTGAAGATTGAGGCATCGAAATTTACAGAAGTGGGCTATGTAGGCAGGGATGTGGAGTCGATGATCCGGGACATCACAGAACTGGCCGTCAATATGATGAAATCCGAGGAATCTCATAAAGTTCAGCAGAGAGCGGATGAGATGGCTGAAGAGAGGCTCTTGGATTTGCTCCTCCCTCCCTCGGGGAAGGGGACACAGAAGGAAGGTGAAGATCAGCAAGCCACTCGTGAAAAACTTCGAAAGTTGCTGAAGGCTGGAAAGTTGAATGATAAGTATGTGGAAGTGGAGATTGTCGACCGAAACCTTCCCATTGTGGAGATCTTTTCTGCTTCTGGATTGGAAGAGATGGATATCAACGTCAAAGATATGTTTGGAAGCCTATTTCCGAAGAAGAAAAAGCAAAGGAAGGTTAAGGTTCCGGAAGCCCTCTCCATCCTCTCCCAGGAAGAGGCGTATAAGCTGATCGATATGGATTCCGTGATCAAACAAGCCATTGAGCGGGTCGAACAATCAGGGATCATTTTCCTTGATGAAATCGATAAGATCGCAGGAAGAGAAACCACATTGGGCCCCGATGTCTCGCGGGAAGGCGTTCAAAGAGATATCCTGCCGATTGTGGAAGGGACAACAGTGACGACGAAATATGGGATGGTCAAAACAGACCATATTTTATTCATCGCTGCCGGAGCATTCCATGTTTCCAAGCCCTCGGATCTCATTCCTGAACTTCAGGGCCGTTTTCCGATCCGGGTTGAATTGAATTCCTTGGGGAAGGCAGATCTCGTGCGAATCCTCACCGAACCAGAAAACGCCCTGATCAAACAGTACACCGCTCTGTTGGAGACAGAGTCGGTCAAGATGAAATTTACACAGGATGGTATTGCAGAGATCGCCGAGATGGCGGCTTTAATTAATGAGAGAACGCAGAACATCGGAGCCAGACGGCTTTACACCATGATGGAAAAATTGCTGGATGAGATTTCATTCGATGCCCCTGAGATGCCTGGAAAAGACATGGTGATCGATGTTAATTATGTTCAAAAGAAGCTAAGGGATTTCGTACAGGACGAAGACCTGAGCCGGTATATCCTCTAACCCAGTTCGGAGTTGGGAGTTCGGAGTCCGGAGTTTACATCGTTTGTTATACTCCGCAGTTCGCATTCTGCATTCCGCAATCAACTCACAGTCTTTTTGAATTGTGAGGATGGAGATTATGGAAAATCCCATTGACAAGGCCAAGGTACTGGTGGAAGCCCTGCCGTATATTCGGCGATTCTACGACAAGACCATTGTGATCAAATATGGGGGGAGCACGATGGAGGAAGAGAGGATGAAGCGGAGCTTTGCTCTCGATGTCGTCCTTTTGAAATATATCGGCCTCAACCCCGTTGTCGTCCACGGCGGAGGGCCTCAGATCGGTGAAATGTTGACCAAGATAGGGAAGAAATCTCAATTCATAGAGGGGATGAGGGTCACGGATGGAGAGACGATGGATGTCGTAGAAATGGTTCTCGTCGGAAAGGTGAATAAAGAGATCGTTGCCCTGATTAACCAGCAAGGAGGGAAAGCCGTCGGACTGAGCGGAAAAGACGGACATCTCATCACCGCTAAGAAATTAAAAATAACGAAGAGCCCTGGCAAAGGCCAAATGCCAGAAATCATTGATATTGGAATGGTGGGAGAGGTAAAGACAATTAATCCAGGAGTGATCGAGGCCCTGGAGAAAGAGAATTTCATCCCCGTTATTGCTCCGGTGGGCGTTGGGGAGGAGGGAGAGACATATAATATCAATGCGGATCTGGTGGCTGGAAAGATCGCCTCTGCGTTGAAAGCAGAGAAGCTGATTTTACTTACCGATGTGGAAGGCGTGATGGATGAGAAACATCGACTGATTCCTACTCTTGATGTCAAACAAGTCAAAAGACTCATCTCCCGAAAAATCATCTCCTCTGGGATGATCCCAAAGGTCAATTGCTGTCTCGACGCGTTAGGAGAAGGGGTCGCTAAAACACATATTATCGATGGAAGACTGGAACATGCCATCCTGTTAGAAATTTTTACCGATGTGGGGATTGGAACGCAGATCTACAAAGAAATGGAATAGGGGAAGAATGGAATACTGGAATAATGAAAAAATGGGTTGAAAATTTGAGATGAGTTACAGATCCATTACTCCAATATTTCAACATTCCAATATTCCAAACAAAACCTCGGGAGAGGCTTAATGAACTCAATAACTCTAATGGCGTTGTCAGAGCAATATGTGGCTAATACCTATGCCCGCTATCCCGTTCTTTTGGTCAAAGGGAAGGGGACCCGGGTTTGGGATTTGGAAGGAGAAGAATACCTTGATTTTGTCTCAGGCCTGGCGGTCTGCAATTTGGGACACTGCCATCCCAGAGTCGTCAAAACCATTCAAGATCAAGCAGAGAAGTTGATCCATGTTTCAAACTTCTATTATATCGAACCACAGATCCAGCTGGCTTCCCTTCTCTGCAAAAACTCCTTTGCCGATAAAGTCTTCTTCTGCAATAGCGGGGCTGAAGCCAACGAGGGGGCGTTCAAGTTAGCCCGGAAATTTGCAAAGGAGAAAGTGGGAAAAGATCGGTATGAAATCATTACCATGGAACGATCCTTCCACGGAAGGACTCTGGCCACTCTGACCGCAACGGGTCAAGAGAAGTTCCACAAGGGCTATGAACCTCTGATGCCCGGGTTTAAGTACGTTCCCTTCAACGACATCGGGGCAGTGAAAAATGCCATTGATCCTAAGACCTGTGCCGTGATGGTGGAGCCCATTCAAGGAGAGGGAGGAGTGAATTGCCCATCGGAGGGCTATCTCAAGGCCCTTCGGGAGATCTGTGATGAAAAGGGGCTCCTCCTCATCTTTGATGAAGTCCAGGTGGGAATGGGCCGGACGGGGAAACTTTTTGCTTATGAGCATGACGGGGTTGAACCCGATATGCTTACCCTTGCAAAATCGTTGGCAGGAGGGGTTCCCATCGGAGCTTTATTGATCAGGGAGGGGGTTGCAGACAGTTTCGAGCCTGGTGATCACGCCTCCACCTTTGGAGGGAATCCTTTGGCCACCGCAGCGGGTGTGGCGGCCTTAACAGCAATTTTAGAAGAGGGGATGTTAGAGAATTGCCAAAAGATGGGAGACTACTTCCTCTCTAAGCTTGGGGAGATTAAGAATAGGTTTCCTTTCGTTAAAGAGGTTCGAGGGAGAGGTTTGATCCTGGGCATAGAGTTGAAAATAGACGGGAGTTCTTTTGTCAAGGAGATGTTAAAGAAAAAGATTCTCATCAACTGCACGATGGGAAATGTACTCCGGTTCCTTCCTGCACTGATTGTGACGAAGGAAGAAATCGACTGGGTCGTCAAGGCTTTGGAAGAAGTCTTTTCCAATTGCGGAGTGCGGAATGCGGATGGCGGAATGTAGATTCAAGTGCCTATGTCCTGAATTCCGAGACTGAATGGTAATACTTTTTATAATGTAGCATGTTGAATCCGGACTATAAAATGCGGATTTCGGAACTCGGATTTTGGATTTAATTCCGAATTCCGAAATCCGAAATTGACAAGGGGGTTTTATGAAAGGCGGGGTTAAGAAGGTCGTCCTGGCTTACTCTGGAGGGTTGGACACCTCGATCATTTTGAAATGGTTGAAAAATGAGCTTGGGTGCGAGGTCATTACTTTTACTGCCGACGTCGGACAGGCGGAAGAGATTGATCATTTAGAAGAAAAGGCGATTGCCACAGGTGCCAGTAAAGTCTACATCGAGGATCTCAGAGAGGAGTTCGTTCGGGATTATGTTTTTACAGCCATCAAGGCCAATGCCATTTATGAAGGAACTTATCTCCTCGGCACTTCGATTGCTCGGCCTTTAATTGCCAAGAGGCAGGTGGAGATCGCCCAGTTAGAGGGAGCCGATGCTGTGTCCCATGGGTCCACGGGGAAGGGGAATGACCAAGTCCGATTTGAATTGACATACTATGCCCTGAACCCTTACATTCGGGTGATCTCCCCCTGGAGGGAATGGCAATTTAAGTCGAGAGAGGATTTAATCGCCTACGCCCGAGAGAACGGAATCCCTATCCCAGTGACAAAAGAGAAACCCTATTCCTCTGACCGAAATCTGCTACACATCAGCTTTGAAGGAGGGATTCTGGAAGACCCCTGGGCTGAGCCTCCTGAGAATATGTTCATCCTCTCTGTCTCTCCGGAGAAGGCCCCTGACCGTCCGGCCTACATTGAAATCGATTTTGAGGATGGGGTCCCAACGCGGATTGAAGGGAAGGCCTTTTCTCCTGCAGCCCTGTTATCCCAATTGAATGAACTGGGAGGTCGAAGTGGAATCGGCCGGGTCGATATGGTGGAGAATCGTTATGTTGGGATGAAATCAAGAGGAGTCTATGAAACTCCGGGAGGGACCATCCTCCACATCGCCCATCGAGCCATGGAATCAATCACCATGGACAGAGAGGTCATGCATCTTCGAGATAGCCTGGTCCCCAAAATATCAGAGTTGATCTATTACGGATACTGGTTTTCACCGGAGATGGAAATTCTTAAGAAAGCGATCGATGAAACACAGAGGGACGTGACCGGAACGGTTCGCCTGAAGCTCTACAAAGGGAGCTGTAGCGTGGTCGGGAGGAAGTCCGAAAAATCTCTCTACCATGGGGCGTTTGCTACCTTTGAGAAGGATACTGTTTATAATCAGAAGGATGCAGAGGGGTTCATCCGACTCAATGCGTTAAGACTCCGAATCCGAAGGATGATGAGAGATAAATAAGTTCGGAGTTGGGAGTAAAAAATAAGAAATTATAGTTAAGAATTAAGAGTTTACTCCGAACTAAGAACTCCGAACTCTGAACTTTGAATTTAAAATCGAGGAAAGGGATGGATCAGCGTTATAACCCGAAAGAGATTGAAGAAAAGTGGCAGAAGATCTGGGGAAGCCAGAATCTCTTCAAAGTGTCGGAGGATCCAAAAAAGGAAAAATATTATCTTCTTGAGATGTTTCCCTATCCATCGGGCAAAATCCACATGGGCCATGTTCGGAATTACTCCATCGGAGATGTGTTTGCCCGGTATAAGAAGATGAAGGGTTTTAATGTCCTTCATCCGATGGGATGGGATGCCTTTGGCATGCCAGCTGAAAACGCGGCCATTGAACGTGGCGTTCACCCTGCCAAATGGACATATGAAAATATCGATACCATGCGGAATCAGTTGAAGCGGATGGGCTTCAGTTATGATTGGGACCGTGAGTTCGCCACCTGTGATGTCTCCTATTACAAATGGGAACAAGCCTTCTTCCTAAAAATGTTCGAGAAGGGGTTGGCTTACAAAAGGAGGTCCTCTGTCAATTGGTGCGACATCTGCCAGACCGTTTTGGCAAATGAGCAGGTGATGAGCGACGGGACCTGTTGGCGCGGCCATGGCGATGATCCGGGTATCACACAGAAAGAATTGGATCAATGGTTCTTCAAAATCACGGAATACGCAGAAGAACTTCTGGAGGGGTGCGATAAGCTTACCGGGTGGCCCGAACGGGTTCTGACCATGCAGCGCAACTGGATTGGAAAATCGATCGGCGCTGAAATTCATTTTCCTTTGGAGAATTTGAAGGAGGTCATCAAGGTCTTCACCACACGGCAGGATACTGTTTTTGGCGCAACCTTCATGAGTTTGGCACCCGAACATCCCCTTGCACTAAGCCTGTCTAAAGGGACCCCGCAGGAACAGGCCGTGGGAGAATTCGTCGAGCGGATGCGACGGCAGGATAAAATAAAGAGAACTGCTGAGACGACAGAAAAAGAGGGTGTTTTTGCGGGAGCCTATTGTTTGAATCCGATGACGAAAGCCAGAATGCCCATCTTCGTTGCCAATTTTGTTTTGATGGAATATGGGACAGGGGCGGTCATGGCGGTGCCAACCCATGACCAGAGGGACTTTGAGTTTGCGAAGAAATTTGGACTTCCCTTGGTTGTCGTTGTTCAACCCGAGGATCGAAAATTAGATTCTAATACCATGGCCGAAGCCTATGAAGGAGAGGGTTTCCTGGTCAACTCCGGCCAATTCAACGGTGTGTATAGTGTCAAAGCGAGGGAGATGATCGCCCAATATCTCGATGAGAAGGGATCGGGCGGAAAAAGAGTCAGTTACCGATTGAGAGATTGGGGGATTTCCAGGCAGCGATATTGGGGAACACCCATTCCCATCATTTACTGCAACCGATGTGGAACCGTGCCCGTTCCTGAAAAAGACCTTCCGGTCGTCCTCCCGTTCAATGTGGAGATCACTGGGATGGGCAGGTCACCTCTTTCCGGATTAAAGGAGTTTGTGGAGGCCCGATGCCCTCAATGTGGTGGACCCGGGAAAAGAGAGACAGACACAATGGATACCTTCGTCGAATCCTCATGGTATTTCGATCGGTTTGCATGCCCTGACTATGATAAAGGTCCTTTGGACAAGAAGCGGGTGAGTTACTGGATGCCTGTGGATCAATATATCGGGGGGATTGAACATGCGATCCTGCACCTTCTCTATTCCCGATTTTTCACTCGAGTTTTAAAGGAGATGGAATGGGTGAGTGTTGATGAGCCATTCACAAACCTTCTCACTCAGGGGATGGTTTGCAAAGAGGTATATGAATGCCCTAAAGATGGTTATCTCTATCCGGAGGAGGTGGAGGAACCCGGCGAGACGATTCGTTGCCGGAAGTGCGGCAGTCCGATTTCTATCGGAAGACTCGAGAAGATGTCCAAATCGAAAAAGAACGTGGTGGACCCTGAGTACTTGATCGAGAAATATGGTGCGGATACCGCCAGGATGTTTTGCCTCTTCGCCTCCCCGCCCGAGAAGGATCTGGATTGGAGCGACCAAGGGGTGGAAGGATCAGCCCGTTTCCTCAATCGGGTCTGGAGGCTCTTCTATGAGCAACATCTCCGTCTCCAAAATGTAAAAGCATTTCCTTTCGGAGCAGTCCTTGAAGGAGATCATAAGTCTTTGCGACAAAAGACCCACAAGGCGATCAAAAAGGTGACCGAAGACATAGAACGATTCCATTTCAACACCGCCATCAGTGCCATCATGGAATTGGTGAACGAGGTCTATGTTTCAGAGGTCAAAGACCGGACGGACGAAATTTCGGGGAGGGTGATACGCGAGTCGCTTGAGACAGTGGTCGTTTTGCTCTCACCCTTTGTCCCTCACTTTGCAGAAGAACTCTGGGAGGCCTTAGGGAACCGGAAGTCGATCATCAACACCCGATGGCCCGAATACGACCCGGAAGCTGTGTTGGAAGAGGAAATATTGATTGTCATTCAGGTGAACGGGAGGTTGAGGGATCGGATGACCATTCCTGTCTCGTATGGAGAAGAGGAAGTAAAAACTTGGGCATTAAAGAGTGAGAGAATTCTAAAATTGGTTGAAGGCAAAGAGATCAAACGGGTGATCCTCGTGCCCAAGAAGCTCGTTAATATTGTATGTTAACAGGGGAACAAATGCGGAATGCGGAATGCGGGATTCGGAACTTAGATTCACAATCATCAATCACTAACAGGTTGCAAAAAAATTCAATTTCAATGTCACTCCCGCGAAAGCGGGAGTCCAGAAAGCCTTCGAATGACTGGATTCCTGATTCCGCAGGAATGACATCCCGTAGCCCAAGGGGGCTTTTTCAGCAACCGGCTAATCTAATTGTAAAAAGATTCCGCACTCCGCACTCCGCATTCCGAAATACCATTAAGGTACTGTTAATCCTGTGCATCATGCCTCTCACGGCTTGTGGTTACCAGATGGTGGGGAAGGAGACGCATGTTCCCCCTGGTCTAAATTCCATCGCCATCCCTGCCTTCAAGAATCGAACCTATGAGCCTGGAATTGAGGTTCCTTTCACTCAGGCCTTTTTAAGGGAGTTCATTCTGGACAGAAGGGTCAACGTGGTGGACCGGGCACAGGCAGACTCCATTTTGGAGGGGATCATTACGGATTTTCGGTCCTACTCGGTATCCTACGATCAATCGGGTCTTGTGTTGGAATATCAGACCACTGTCATTCTCGATTTAACTCTGAAAGACCGGACAGGGAAGGTTCTCTGGGAGCAGAAAGGTTTTTCTGAGACCCAATGGTTTCGGGCCTCCTCCAGCGTCCTCACCAGCGAGGTGAATAAGACCGCTGCTATCCAACGGATCGGAAGGCTTGTGGCAGAGCGGCTTCGAAATCGCTTCTTTTATAATTTTTAATCCCTCCCCACCATTAACAAAGGGGGATAGTCTTTGGGCGAGGGGTAAGGTTACGAAGCCCGGATTGTTCAGTGTCAAATGGTTAGATCAAAAGACTTAAAGACCAACGATAAGAATCTTTGACAAAACTGACTTCATTACCCTAACCGTTTGACCTGAGACATTATTTTTCAATCAAGGAAGGATCACCTATGTACACTGCCTCGGATTTGAGAAAGGGATTGAAAGTCATCATTGATGGGGAACCCTACATCGTGACGGCATTTGAATTTTCAAAACCTGGAAAGGGTCAAGCCCTTTATCGGACTAAACTGAGGAATATGATCACAGGCTTAAGCATTGATAGAACGTATCGTGAGGGAGAAACCTTCGACCCCGCTTCATTAGAAGAACGAGCCATGCAGTTTCTTTATAAGGAGGGCGATCACTATCACTTCATGGATAACGAAACCTACGAGCAGATCATTATCAGCGAGGAATCTCTGGGTGAGACCAAAAACTTTCTCATTGACAATTTGAATGTGAAAGTCCTGTTGTTCGGAGAAAGAGCGATTGGCGTGGAGTTGCCGAACTTCGTCAATCTCAGGGTGATTATGACAGAGCCTTGGGTGAGGGGGGATACCTCGAAGGCGGATTTTAAACCCGCTACGTTAGAAACCGGTTATGTACTTCGCGTCCCTCCGTTTATCGAAGAAGGTGAACTGATCACCATTGATACCCGAACCGGTGAATTTTCGAAAAGAGTCAAAGAGTAGGTTCGTGGCGAAAAACTGGCCACTCACGAGACGTAAAAAGGCTCTTCAACAAAGGGCGCGCATCCTACGGGAGATCAGACAGTTTTTTATTGAAAAAGGTTATCTGGAAGTAGAAACTCCTCACCGAATACCCACCCCCGCACCAGAATCTCATATTGATGCCGTTTCCTCCAGTACATGGTTTCTTCATACCTCTCCTGAACTTTGCATGAAGCGAATGATGGCAGCGGGGTATGAGAAGGTTTTTCAAATCTGCCGGTGCTGGAGAGAAAGGGAGCGAGGGAGTCTTCACCTTCCTGAGTTTACCCTTCTGGAGTGGTATCGAGCGGGTGATGATTACCGTTCATTGATGGAAGAATGTGAAGAGCTGATTCGCTTCATGGCCCAGGCTATTGGCATGGGGCAAACCATTCATTTCCGGGAATCCGAGATCGACCTGTCATCCCCATGGGAAAGGATTTCTGTCAATGAGGCGTTCCAGCGTTATCCTCGCACGACCGTGACCGAGGCGGTAGAGAAAAATCTTTTTGATGAAGTCATGGTTCAGGAGATTGAGCCAAAACTGGGTCTAACAAAACCGACGTTTATTTATGATTACCCCGCAGAACGTGGGGCGCTGGCCCGGTTGAAAAGTGAAGATCCGACGGTTGCAGAACGTTTTGAGCTATATATGGGTGGTTTGGAACTGGCCAACGGCTTCTCGGAACTGGTTGATTCAGAAGAGCAGAGAAGGCGCTTCCAGGTGGAAAATGAAAACCGTAAATTTCTCGGCAAATCCGTCTATTCGATGCCCGATAGATTTTTAGCGGAATTAGATAATATGCCTCCATCCGCGGGGATAGCGTTAGGGGTAGATCGGCTGGTTATGGTTTTCTTAGATGCCAAGACAATTGATGAGGTAGTGGCTTTTACCCCGGAGGAGCTCTAAAAAAGCGGCAGAGAAGAAGGAATCCGTCGTTTTTCATGTATTTCTCTTCTCTTTGAGGATTTTAAGATCTTCGAAATACTTTGGTCTCCCGGCAGATTCCTTCATCACGATGAGGGCATCCAAAGAAGCATAGAAGACTTTTTCCTTTCCAAAAGTCCCGGAAATCCGATTTTTCCATACATGATCGAATGTGATTCCGGTGACAAAAGGATGGATATCTGTCTCTACCAGATATTGCCGAATCAATACTTTCCGTGTTAACAAATCTTCGACGGTAATCTCAGCAGTATCGTAGCCAAAGTCCCGGAGGGCATCGAGTGTGCGGCCTGCATTTTTAGGTTCGGGATGGATAAAAATATCAATATCAAGAGTTGCTCTCGCATATCCATGGATGGGAAAAGCGGTTGCTCCGATGATGACAAATTCAACTTTATGGGCGTTTAATGATTTCAACAGCTCTTCGATGTCCATGATCAATCATCTGTTTTAGCATTTCTCTTGATTTTTCTGTCATCATCAGGAGCCGCTCTTCAAAGGTCAATGAGGAGAGGTAGCTGAGTTCAAACTCAAGCTCCTTTTTCTCATCATCCGAAGATAATTTAAGGAGATGCGTATTCTTTTTCATCGCGTTAAAGTTTACCAATTTATATAAAAAATGGCAATTGAAATAAATATTTTTTTGCTTATAATAATAAGCAATTTGCATTTCTTTGAACCCTTGCATTCCGAATCCATAGAATATTTGTGTATATGGAGGTCCCTGTGTCTCTTTGGACGGAAAAGAGTAGAATTGTCGTTACCTGCGCTAAAGGAGTCCCGCCCTTTTTGAGGCAGGAGGTTCTTTCCTTAGGGTTTCCAGTCTTATCAGAGGGAAGGGCGGAGGTTGAGACAGAGGGGACGATGATGGACACTCTGAGGCTCAACCTGCTGATCCGTACAGGACAGAGAGTTCTTTTTCTTGTTGATTCATTCAATGCGAAGACTCCTGACGAGCTATATCGAAGGATCTCACGAATCAGCTGGGAAGATTATATTTCGGAGGATGGTTACTTTACTGTTACTTCTTCTGTTCACAACCCAGCCATTAAAGATTCAAGATATCCGAATGTAAAATGCAAGGATGCGGTGGTAGACCGGATTAAAGAAAAGCGCGGACGCAGGCCTGATACCGGTCCTGAAAGAGACAGGGTTGTAATTCATCTCTACTGGAGGGGAAATCTCGGTCAAGTGTATCTCGATACATCCGGGGAACCCCTTTCGAAGCGCGGATATAGAATGATTCCTCTCAGGGCACCGATGCAGGAACCGCTTGCGGCGGCTGTTGTTCTGGCAACTGGCTGGATGGGAGATGGAAATTTTATTAACCCGATGTGCGGGAGCGGAACGCTTGCGATAGAGGCAGCGTTGATTGGTCTCGGCAGGGCTCCGGGTTTATTAAGAAACAATTATAGTCTTATGCATCTGAAAGGGTTTGATGAATCCTCCTGGAAAATTCTACGAAGGAAAATAAGAGCAGAGGCAAAGGATAGGCTAAATGGACGAATCATTGCGACGGATATCAGCCAGCAGGCTGCCGAGGCGGCAAAGAAGAATGCCATGACAGCAGGTGTAGAGCGATTCATCGAGTTTGGTGTATGTGAGTTTTCAGAAACACCTGTCCCGGATGGAGGAGGAGTGGTTGTCCTGAACCCGGAATATGGCGAGCGGATGGGTGAAATAGAAGGGCTGGGGGGGATCTACCGAGGGATTGGCGATTTTCTCAAAAAGAAATGTAATGGTTATCTAGGGTATGTATTTACCGGTAGTCTCGATCTGGCCAAGAAAGTGGGATTGAGAACAAAAAGAAGAGTTCTCTTTTACAACGGCCCGATTGAATGCAGGTTGTTGGAGTATGATCTTTACGAAGGGAGCAGAAAAGAGGAAAAGAGTTGAAAATGAAGTTCTGATGCATTAAGAATGGTTCAAAATGGTGTGCTTATATGAGCAGGTATTAATTCAGAATGATGAAAACTAAGATTGTTTTGTGGAAGTTTGTTGCGATTATTTTGGGCATTGTCTTTGGACTATTTGTGGGATTATTGCCAATCGGTACTATTTTACGCATTGTTCTTAGTTATATATTTCACTGGGGTGATAGTGGTCCAGACTGGTTTTACTGGTTCATGATTCTTATTGTTGTCTTTGCAATTGGAGGAAGTTGTTACATTTTTCTAAATTGGGCAAATTCTTATTTGAGAAGAAAAGAGTTTTCTAAAGTTAATTGAGCCGAGGAAAGTGAAAGAAGGTCCAGAAATTTTTCCTGTCTATCTGTTCTACGGCCCTGAAGACTACCTCATTGAGGAGGAGATTCAGAGAATCTTAAACCAAACACTTTCGCAAAAAGAGAGGGGACTTAACTTCCACCCCCTCAGTGGAGAAGAACGCAACAGCCAGGAGATCGTTCAGGCCGCTCAAACGCTCCCCATGTTTTCTCGGTATCGATTTGTTCTCGTCCGGGAAGCAGATCGCATGGATGAGGAAAAGGTGGAAGTGTTGAAGGAATATATAATAAAACCCTCTCCGAGCACCTGTCTCGTCCTCTATGGTCAAACGATAGGTTCCTGGAAGAAACATCGGAAGGAGATCGAAAAGGTAGGAAAAGTGGAGGAATACTCTCGGTTAAAGGGTAGAGCATTAGTCTCCTGGATGAAGAATCGGATGAAGGAAAAAGGGAAAACCCTTTCGGAAGAGTCTGCAGACTATTTGGTCGAGGTCGTAGGAGATCATCTTCACGATCTCGACAATGCCCTGGAAAAAGTCTTTTTGAGCATCGGGGAAAAAGGGACGATCGGGCTTTCCGACCTGGAAGAGATTACTTCAGAGGTCAAAGTAAGCACGGTCTTCGATTTAACAGATGCGATCGGTCATCAAAACCTGGAGAAAGCCCTCGGAATTTTAGGAAAGGCGATGGAGTCAAAGGCCATCGTTTTCAGAAAAGAAGAACAGCGATCGAAGTTTGGCGACCCGATCCCTCTTATCTTGAGCATGATGGCAAAGCAATATTGGAGTATGTTGACAGTCAAAGAGATGAGTTCTCGTCTCCGAGATGTGGGGGAATTGGGCAAAGAACTGGGGACATCACCGTGGAATATAAAGAAATTGATGGATCAAGGGAAGAATTTCTCCGAGGCTTCACTCCGGGAAGGAATTCTAAAGTGTCACCAAACCGATTTAGCCATTAAGAGGAGTGGCGGACCCAAGGACCTTCTGATGGAAAAGTTGGTGATTGACCTCTGCCGGCCAGTTAATCCCCCCTCTCCGTCCGGCGCCAAAGTCGGGTAGTTTATGTGCTATAGCCCTGCCTGCTAATTGACTTGGTCGGTAAGCAGGCCGGCGGCAGAGAGCTTTGGACGGCAGCGCTCCCCTTTAGAAAAGTTGGTACGACTCGAAACCGAGGGGGATAGGAGGGGATTTGATTCGATATCGTTCAAGGGGCCTTGGTTTTTAGAGCGTTAACCTCTCGGGTTAAGCGAGAGATTTTTCTGGCAGAAGCATTTTTATGAAGAACACTCTTGGAGCGGGCCTTCTGGATTAGAGGGATAGCCGTCAACAAAGCCCTTTTGGCCCCTTCAACATCCTTCCCCTCAACGGCCACTCTCACTTTTTTTACCGAAGATTTCACGGTAGATCTAATTTGGAGGTTCCGAAGCCTCCTTTTTTCATTTTGCCTTGCCCGTTTAATGGCCGATAAATGAGTCGCCAAAATTGAGCCTCCTTTCTTTTGCCCCTCACCCGCTCCCTCTCCAGCCTGAAGAGATGGGAGAGATGAGAGATTATTGATTTTTTTAACATTTTAGGGTAGCGTGTGTCAAGGTTTTTTGAAATGATTTCGCACTATGTCTGAAAACCATAAAATCACAAAAGCTGCCACTGTCATTGGGACTGGAACTTTACTCAGCAGAATCCTGGGCTTTTTCCGGGACATGGTGATCGCCAACTTCTTCGGAGTTGGAATGGCAGCCGATGCCTTTTTCATGGCTTTCCGGATTCCCAATCTGTGGAGGCGATTGGTAGGAGAGGGTTCGTTAACCATTTCATTCATTCCTGTCTATACGGAATATCTTACTCAGCGGTCAGAAGAAGAGACTCGAAAGATCACCCATATCGCATTCACCATTGCCGGAGTCATTTTATTGATTCTGACGCTTTTGGGTATTCTCTTCTCGCCCATTTTGATTAGGATTATCGCCCCAGGGTGGTTTACTCAATATCCACAAAAATTCCAACTGACCGTTACGCTTAACCAAATTATCTTCCCTTATATCTTTTTCATGGGACTCTTTGCTCTCTGCATGGGGATTTTGAACTCCCGCAGGCATTTCTTTTCACCGGCCATTGCTCCTATTTTTCTCAATATCTCCATCATCGTTTCAGTCTTTCTCTTTTATCATACTTTTAAAATACCGGTGATGACCCTAGCCCTGGGTGTTCTGGCCGGGGGGGCGATCCAATTTCTCTTTCAGATCCCGTTCTTGTGGAAGAGGGGAATTACCTTCCGGCTCAATTTTAATTTCCGACATCCTGCGATCAAACGAATTGGTCTGTTGATGATTCCGGGCCTCATTGGGACCGCCGTCTATCAGATTAATAACTTCATCGACATGATTTTCGCCTCGTTTCTTCCGAGTGGAAGTGTTTCCTATCTTTTCTTTGCAGACCGATTAATGGAATTTCCTTTGGGCATTTTTGCCATTGCCATTGGAATGGCATCCCTTCCAAGTCTTTCAGGACTGGCTTCTCAGGGAAAGATAGAAGAATTGAAGGAGACGCTTTCTTTTACTTTTCGTCTGGTTTCCTTCATCAGTGTTCCCGCCATGGTTGGACTGATTGGCTTAAAAACCCCCATCATTAATCTCCTTTTCCAAAGGGGATTGTTTGATTACTCTGCCACTGAAAAAACGGCTTTCGCCCTCCTGTTCTATTCAGCGGGGCTCTGGGCCATTGCAGGGTCAAGGACAATTGTTCCTGCCTTCTACTCTCTCCAGGATACCTGGACACCTCTTAAGATTGCCTTAGCTTGTTTAGGGACAAATGTCATTTTAAATACGATTTTTATATTTTTCACTCCCTTAATGCATGGAGGTCTGGCTTTAGCTACCAGCCTTTCTTCTATGCTGAATCTTATCCTTCTTTTTTGGAAGTTAGATCCAAAATTGGGGGGGATAGATCTAAGAAAGAATATTAAATCGCTCTTACGAATCGTCTTGTGTAGTCTTCCAATGGGCTTGACCGCCTATTTGATCTGTTCAATCGGAAACTGGTCCACAACAGGTAACGTAGGAGAAAAGGCTTTGATTCTTTTAACAGCGATTGTAATTGGCCTTGGAATCTATTTGGCTTGCTCTCATTGGATGAAGAATGAGGAGGTGCTTTTTTTGCTGAATATCGTTAGAAGAAAGATGAAACGTTAAGAAAGAATACCGAAGCGATTCAATCCGATTGCCGTAATCTATCCTCATATAAGGCTCCAATGGAAAAAACAGCAGATGTGGTCATCATTGGCGGAGGTATTGTTGGCCTGAGTATTGCTTACTATCTTGCCCTGAAAAAGGCAGGAAAGATTGTCCTTTTCGAGAAGGGGCAATTGGGAGAGGGTTCCACGAGCCGTTGCGTGGGAGGGATTCGAACCCAATTTTCTACGGAGATCAATATTCGTTTCTCGCTTGAATCGTTAAAGACCTTCGAGCAATTCAAAGAGGAATTTGGAGTCAACCCAGAATTCAAAAGAATCGGGTACCTCTTTTTGGTAACAACTGATTATGAGATGAAAATCTTCAAGGAGAATGTAAAACTCCAGAGAAAATTTAACATTCCTGTTGAACTCTTAAGTCCTGACGAAATTAGTGCACATTGGTCCTACCTGAAGATGGACGATATCCTGGGAGGGACATTCTGTTCCAGGGATGGGTATGCAGGTCCCAGTGAAATTCTCTCCGGGTTTGCCAATGGGGCAAAAAGGGCGGGGGTGAAAATTTATGAAGGAACAGAGGTAATGGGAATCTTCTTAGCAAATGGGAAGATCCGTAGTGTCAAAACAAAGGATGAAGTGATCTCAACTCCTTTGGTTGTCAATGCCGGAGGGCCCTATGCAGCATCCTTAGGGGAAATGGTAGGTATCAAAATTCCTATCAAACCCTTAAGGAGGCAGATCTTTATTACGGCTCCTTTCCATCTAGCCGACCATCCTATTCCATTGACCATTGACTTTCACAGAGGGTGGTATTTCCGCCAGGAAGGGGATGGGTTACTCCTCTCTGGCCCCTTAGACCTTGAGCCGAGTTTTAACCTTAACACGGAATATGAGGCTATGGCCGAAGCTTCAGAGAATGCGATGTACCGTGTTCCGGTTCTGGAAAAGGCGCGTATTGTCCGGGGATGGGCAGGGCTTTATGAGATTACTCCAGATCATCACGCTGTCCTTGGAAGAGTCCCTGAGGTAGAAGGGCTTGTTCTCGCCAATGGTTTTAGCGGACATGGATTTCAGCATAGCCCTGCTGTGGGAAAAGTGATCTCCGAATTGATCGTAGACGGAGACGCTGTCACGATTGATATCTCCTCCCTTTCCATCCAGCGTTTCGAAAGGGGAGAATTAGTACTAGAGCCCATGACCGCCTTTAAAGAGTAAACTTAAAAAGCATTCTCTAATATTTCTAAATTGTTAAATAGTGGCAGCTAACGTAAAACCATGTCAACAGATGTCAAGGAATGCCAGGAAAAAGACTTAGATTTTGAGGTCTTATCCCTTCAATTAACATTTTCAATATTGAGTTTTTAGTAAATTATATATATAATAACTGATAATTCATGGATTGAATTCCATCAGGAAGGGTTTGGTGATTAGAATGGAATCCATTTAAAAATCAAAATGATACCAAGTCTTCTGAATCCTCTTCAGTGAAAGATGGACTGGAATCCATCAAATCTAGATTGGATTTTCTGACAAATGAGCAAAATGCTCTTTTCTTGAGCCCTTTTTTTATTGAATTGATTCAGGGCATTAAGAATAGTCTTGGTTCCATCAAAAATTATACTCAAATTTCCCGGGGGAAATTTAGCGATAGGGAGTTCGGTGAATATTATTATCGCGCGGTGACTGGGGACATTGAGAAAATGGAGATGGTATTGAATAGCCTTATTAATTACATTAAGCTCCACACGCCGATCAGAAAAATGAACACGGTTCACAATATCATTGAGGAGGTATTGAACAAGTACCAGGTTAAATTGGAGGAGAAAGGAATCAAATTATTAAAAAGATTTGAAAAGGATCTTTCCGAAACCATTGTACCTGATGAACAGCTGAGGTATGTTTTAGGTTCTGTTCTTCAATACGCAATCGTCTTGACGCCTCCCTGTTGGAACATTGCCCTTTCGACGAAATCTCTCCTGCTTGAGAAAGAGGCCGGCGAGGCTGAGGGTTTATTTAAGAGGGATGGAAAATATATCGAGATCTCAGTGTTTTTTGCGGTCCATCAGAGACGGAGCGAACCGGCATCGGGAACGGCCACCATCCAAAAAGAAGAGGCCTCGGATATCCTCCTTCGTTTTGTCAAGGAAGTGGTGCTTCGCAATCAGGGGACAATGAAGATTGGAGCCGACGAAAAGAGAACAAAAACTTTTATCTCCTTGCGATTCCCTGTTGAGCGGAGAAATGTGGTCTATTACCAATCTCTGAATTAGCAGGAGAAAATGAAGTTTCTGGCAAACTCCTCTTGCAGTTTTCGGGGAATTGGGTTAATTTAATGAAAACGTATTTTTGAGGTTTAATCATGGCAAGAGTTTGTGATATCTGCGGGAAAGGGCCGGTTTTTGGACATAATGTAAGCCATGCCAACAACAAGACCCGAAGAGTCTGGTACCCCAACCTCCATAAAATAAAGGCTTTTACAAAGGGAAAGACCACTCGAATGAGGGTTTGTTCGAGATGCCTTCGGTCAGGATTGATCACCAAGGCCGCCTGATCCCCTTAGCATTGAGCAAAGAGCAGAGAGCATGGTGTTAAAACCCTTTGCCCCATGCACCTTGCACAACTTTAGGATTCGGCTTGCACATCCACCCTCACTCTTTCAACCCGGTGGACCCCCTTAATCTTCTCGATACCCCTGATCAGTTTGTTAAGGTGGTTTAAATCCCGGATCTCTACCTCGAAGGTGCTGATAGCCTTTTTATCCTCCGTCGTATCTACCCTGGCATTCTTGATGTTGGCTTCATTGGAGGACATGGAGTTGCTGATCTCGCCCAGCAGTCCTTTCTTGTCGTCAGAATAGATTCGAACGCGTACAGGATAACTGTATTCCTTCGTCGAATCCCATTCTACTTCGACCTTCCGGTTTGGATCATCGTCCTTTGCATTTTGGCAGTCGGCGGCATGAATCGTCACCCCTCTCCCTCGGGTGATGAACCCGACCACTCTGTCTCCCGGCAAGGGGTTGCAGCATCCAGCATAGCGCACCATCACATTATCGATCCCTTTGATAAGGAGGGCATCTTTGGGACCACGAGTAATCTTTTTGAAAAGGCTTCTTAAACGTCCTTCTTCTTGCTCTTCCCTTTGTTGCTCCAACCGCTCTTGAGGGAGGATCTTTCCAATAATCTGGTTGGTAGTCACCTTTCCGTAGCCTACGGCAGCGATGAGATCATCGACTCCTTGGTAACTGAAATCATTGGCTACCTTCGCAAGATCTCCAGTCTTGACCAACTTAGCCTGTTGGAGACCGTATTTCCGGAGTTCCTTCTCCAGGATTTCTTTCCCAAGGTTGATCGATTTTTCCCTTTCTTCATTCGTAAACCATTGACGAATCTTCGTTTTTGCCCGTGCCGTCTTTGCAAACTTAAGCCAATCTTTGCTGGGCTTCTGGTTGGGCGAGGTCATGATCTCGATCGTATCTCCACTTCGAAGTTCATATCTCAGGGGGACGATCTTGCTGTTCACTTTTGCCCCGGAACAATGGTTCCCCACATCGGAGTGGATGCTATAGGCAAAATCCACGGGGGTGGCCCCGAAGGGAAACTGCTTCACCGCTCCTTTAGGAGTAAAGACGTAGACCTCGTGAGGGAAGAGGTCCACCTTGACGCTCTCGATAAATTCTGCGTCATCCTTCAGATCGCGTTGCCATTCCAGGAGTTGCCTCAGCCAGGTGAAACGTTTATCCTCCGCCTCTTCAACCACTTTTCCCTCTTTGTATTTCCAATGGGCGGCAATGCCTTCCTCCGAAATCTTATGCATTTCATGTGTTCGAATCTGGATCTCGATCCGCTCCCCATAAGGTCCGATCACTGTGGTATGAAGGGATTGATACATATTTTCCTTCGGAAGTCCGACGTAGTCTTTGAATTTTCCAGGAATGGGTTTCCAAAGGGAGTGAATGATACCCAGGACATCATAGCATTCTTTAATGGAATTGACGATGACCCGGAAAGCGGTGATGTCATAAACCTGAGCAAAGTCGAGGTTCTGTTCTTTCATTTTCAAGTAGATACTGTAAATCTGTTTTAATCGGCCGGTCACGTCGCTCTCAATGTGATTTTCATAGAGTTTCTTCATTAAGGTACGTTTTACCTCTTCAATGTAACGGGTTCTCTCTTTTTCCCTCTTCGCAATCTTGTGTTGGATCTCTTCATAGATTTCGGGATGGAGGTACTGAAAAGCCAGGTCTTCCAACTCCGATTTGATCCAGTCAATCCCGAGCCGATGGGCCAAGGGAGCATAGATGTCAAGGGTTTCCTGAGCGATTTCAACCTGCTTCTCAGGATGGTGGTATTTAAGTGTTCGCATATTGTGGAGACGGTCAGCCAGTTTAATCAGGATGACCCGAATGTCCTTTACCATGGCCAGGATCATCTTGCGGAAATTCTCTGCCTGGTGCTCTTCGGAGGATCGCAGAGAGATCAGGCTGATCTTGGTCAGGCCGTCGACCAACTGGGCAATTTCTTTCCCGAAGTTTTCCTGAATCTCTTTAGGCGTGGTCAGAGTGTCCTCCACAGTATCGTGAAGCAACCCAGTGGCCACACTGGCAACATCCAGTCTCAGCTGAGTCAAAATTCCGGCGACCTCTAAGGGATGATTGAGGTAAGGTTCTCCAGAAAGGCGGACCTGGCCTAAATGAACTTTGGCAGAAAAGACATAAGCCTTTTTTAGGAGTTCTATGTCCGCATTGGGATTATAGGAGGTTAATCTTTCTAGGATGTCATTGAATCTTAACATTGGATAAACCCATCTTACTTGTAACTATAGGAAAATTCAAGGGGGTTGTCTTACCCCTCAGCCTATTCGTGTCCCCTGGCCAATTTGTAGACCGTCCAGGCACGGGTTGTGATTTCCTGCCTGCTCCTTATTTCGACACAGTCTCCAATGGGAGAGGAAGGAGAGGGGAAAAAGTTTTGACAGCGATGGAAATAGAATCTATAATGGTGTGCTTTAGGATTTAGGATTGGTGGTAGGATGAAGCGGATTTTACTGATTGTCATCATTGCCGTGGCCGTTGCCGGCCTTATCTATTATCTTCTGACAAGAAATAAAGAGGAAGAGGCGACTTTTATCATGGTTTCGGGAAATATCGAGGCCACTGAGGTGGATCTGGGGTTTAAAGTCTCAGGAAGGATTGTCAGCCGTTT
>Ga0154839_1240_pt9 | contig 23043 bp, 21 predicted proteins | sample Rifle2008BG16ft_FD_116143 | JGI IMG/M metagenome (GOLD analysis project Ga0154839, IMG submission 116143) | Deltaproteobacteria bacterium RBG_16_47_11
TCTTTAGAGAAATTCCGCGCAAGGAAATAGATCATTGGGATGGACAAAGTTCCAAAAATCAAGGGGATGATGCGAAGATCTCTTTCGGGGTTTGTGAAAGGGTAAAGAAAATGGTTGAGGATGAAGAAGAGGGGAGGATGTAGAAAGGTCGGATTCTTTTCGTAAAATTGAAGCTGTTCCTTCAGTCCATATCTTGAATCGTTGAAGGTATAGATCTCGTCTCCCCAAAAGGATTTTTGATCAAAAAGATAAAATCTGAATATAAACCCGACCAGGAAACATAAGATCACAATGACTATTTCGTTTGATTTTACCTTACGAGAAGTATAACCATCCATGCTTTCACGGGCGTTTCAGGCCTTCGGGTACGAAGAACCTTCAATCAAAAATTATTCAAGGGGGATATCCATTCCCTTTTCACCCGGTGACTTGGGATCCCAGAGAAAAAGATACATCGAGGCATCCGTTGGAAATCGGTTAAAGTTCAAAAAACTTCCATCAAAATATCCTTTCAAAACACAGGGAGAGCTCTCTTTGAGCTCTTTTGCTCTCCATTTACCGACAACAATCCATAACCGGTTTCCGTCAGCAGTATATTGTGCGCAGCAGGATTTAGAATGGTAGATGGTAAAGATCTTGTTTTTGTAAACAAAAGGTTTTTTATACTCAACCCTTTCTTCAGAATGCCTCTGAACAAGCATAGAGTGATGCCGGTGCTCTGGGCGAATACCAAAATAATGAAGAATCCCGGGAACATATCCGGTCGTTCCAACAAAAATATTATCACCCTCTTGGAGATGGTCCTTTAAATAAGCGACCAGGCCCATGAAATCCGATTTCTGAGAGCGGTAATAAAGAGGAAGGATCACTAAGTTCGATGCAACAAAGAGGATGATAAAGAGAAGCGTTAAGCGAAGGTATTTTCTGAACCTTCCTAACCCAGCTTCAATGGCATCCAGGGAAAGGTATAAGGCAATAAAAAAGAGGGGGAGAAAATTGATAAAATATCTGGAAGTAACAAAATGCATAATATTCAATAACTTACAAAACAAAAAAAGCCCTGTGATCGGGAAAATAAAAACGGCCAGAAGAACGACGGCGTTCCTTTTGCTTTTTGAAAATAAAGGAAAAAGGATTAACAAGACCGTTGAGGCAATCATCAGGGGAGCCAGGGGGACCCAGTCATGCAATACTCCATAAAGAATGTACCAGATTGAGCCGGGATCCTCTGTGTGAAAGGGATTATTGACGATCGTTTCCCCTTTGTAATTTAGGCCGACAAAAAGGATCCATGGTAAACAGAGTAAAAAGGTGAGGCCGTTTAAGATTGAGAAAGAAGCAAGGCTAGGTTTCCCGTCCTGGGTGTCTGGTTTGTAGAGCCAGAGCATCTGGGATAAGATGATAAACGGGATTGAACTGTAACTTGTATGAAATAAAATAGCAAAAAAGATTGCGACAAGAATTAAGAATCCTCTTCTTCCACTTTGAAGATATTTCATGAAAAAGAAGAGCCCAGCCATTCCAAGGAGCATGAGTAAGGCGTATGAACGGCCATCTTGCGAAAGGCTGATATGATAGGCCATCAGGGTTAGAGAAAGAGTACAAGGAAGAGCGATCCTGGAGGAAAATGATCTGGATAACAAATAGAAAAAGGGGATTGAAATCGTTCCGGCGATGAGAGGAATGATGCGAAGATCTCGCTCGGGCCGTGGGAATGGATAAAAGAGGTGAGTAAGGACGAAAAAAAGGGGAGCTTGAATAAAGGCTGGATTCTCTTTATAAAATCTAATTTGTCCTTTCAGATCATCCCTCGAATCATTGAACGTATGGATTTCATCGAGCCAGAAGGATTTTTGATCAAAGGCATGAAACCTTAAAGCAAACCCGATCAGGAGACAAAGAATCAGGACAAAAATTTCTTTTCCCTTTGAATGATTCATGATACAAAGACCCTCTCTTCCTCTTAAAAGCCTACACCTAATTAGCAGGATCTTACCGATGGATTAAGTCAATTCTTTTTTCCGAACGCCGATGGATCCCAGAGAAAGAGATACATCGAAGCATCGGTCGGAAATCGCCTAAAGTTTGCAAAACTCCCGTCAAAATATCCTTTTAAGACACAGGGGAGGTTGTTTTTGATCTCTTCGGCAGCTTCTTGTCCAACAAGAATCCACAAGCGGCTCCCATCAGCGACATATCGGGAGTAGTCAATATTTGAATGATAGATCGTGAAAGCCCTCTTTTGCGACACGAGAGGCACTCGAAACTCGAACTCCTTCCCTGGGATCTTCCAATGGTAAGGGATGATGTAATGACGGTTATCTGGATAGATCTTGAAATAATGGAGGATCCCAGGAATATACGTAAATGTTTTTACAAAAAGTTTATCCCCATCCTTGAGTTGATGATGAAGATAGTTCACTACTCCCCTGAAGTCTTGTTTCTCAGAATGGTAATAAAGGGGAAGGATGAGAATATTCGATGCGACGAAAAGGATGAGAAATAAGTACTTGGGTCTTACCCGCCTTTTCAGTCTTTCAAACTTAGATTCTATTGCCTCCAGCGATAAGAATAAAGTGATGAAAAAGAGGGGGAGAAAATTGATAAAATACCTGGAATTAATCATTTGGGTGATCCTTAAAAGTTTACAGTATAAATAGAGTCCCACGATCGGAGAGATAAGAATGAGGAGCAGAAGGAAAGCATTGACCTTAGACCTCGAAAACAAAGGGAAAAGGATCAAAAGGGTCACCGAAACCGTCATCAAAGGTATCTGTGGAACCCAGTCGTTAAAGATTCCATAAATGAAGCTTGATAAGGGCCCAAGCTCTTGAATGTTCAGTGGATCCATAACGGGCTGTCCCCTGTAATGCACTAAAAGAAAAAAGAGCCAGGGGGCACATAGAAGGAAAGTGGCCCCGTTTAGGATAAGCAGAGAAGAAAGCCCAGGTTTATTTTGAGATTCATTGGTTTTATAGAACCAAAGCAACTGGGAGACCATAATGAACGGAATTGAACTGTAACTCGTATGGAACGCGAGCGCATAAAAAAGTCCCGTAAAGACCAGATATCTTTTCTTTGATGTTTGAAGGTGCTTTATGAAAAAATAGAGACCTGCCGTCCCGAGGAACAAGGCCAATGAATACATCCGGCCATCCTGGGTAAAATAAATATGATAGGTCATCCACGTGAGGGCGAGGGTGCATGGTAGAGCAATCGAGGAGGAAAAGGATCTCGAAAGAAGATAGATCATCGGGATCTCAAGGACTCCAAAGATGAGCGGGATGATGCGGAGGTCCCTTTCAGGTTTGGAAAAGGGGTAGAAGAGATGGGTAAGGATGAAAAAAAGAGGCGGATGAAGGTTCGTCGGATCTTCTTTGTAATAACGGATCTGCCCTTTAAGATCGTCCCTCGATTCATTGAAAGTATGGATTTCATCGATCCAGAGAGATTTTTGATCAAAAGTATAAAATCTCAAGGCAAAACCGATGAAGAGGGAAAAGATCAGGATAATCATTTCATTTCGACTTATTTTTTTTACCCTAAAACGATGGGAATCCACCCTTGACCTCATTTTTTAGCAATAGAGAAAATTGACACACCCAAAGGAAATGAAACATATCTAAGGAGAAAAGGTTCAAGCGAAAATATTATTTTCAAAAAAAAATTTATGCAGGGGGAATTTATTTTATTCTCTGATTCGATCCTTAGTCCAAACAGTCGAATCACGCATCTGGCAAAAAGAATTGGAAAAAAGAGAAAGAAATTAAAATAAGAGGATCTCAATATCTCAAAACCTTCTTGCCTCAACTTGTTTGAGATTTCTTTACGGGAGTATCTCCTTTTATGGCCCGTCGCCCTATCTTGAACTCCCCATAAATATCCAAATGCGGGGACGGTCAAAAAAAGTATCCCGCCTGACTGGAGGGCTCGATAGAGTTCCCGAATCCCATTCAGATCATTCTCTAAATGCTCAAGAATATCCATCGCAACAATTAGGCCAATCGATTCAGATCGAATAGGGAGAAGATTTAAATCTCCGTTTATGAGGGGCGCTTTTAATTTTTTTGAGGCTAAAGATAAGGCATAGATCGATTGATCTACCCCGATTGCGCGAATTCTCGATCCTCCTAACTCCCTCAGGTTTGAACCCGCACCACAACCAATATCGAGGGTTACACAATTCAGTGGAAGGAGAAGGGTAGACAAAATGGATTTTAAAACCCTTCTTCTGACGACAAACCACCAATGAAAATCTTCGATTTCGAATTCGATATCATAAGGGTTTTTTATCATGGGTCACTGTGCCAGCCGTCAAAAAACAGATATTTTTTACGGCAAATGCCCAATTATCACAAAAAAATTTTTAGAATACAAGAAAATTGTGATATAATCATCCCCGACATTGAAAAGCAGAGACAACCTCATGATTCACAATCGGATTTCCAGAAAGCATCATTCCTCCGAATTTACCCAGGTTCAGATTCAAACAATAGAGGATTTTGGAGACCAGTGGAAGAGATATGCCGATAATGAAGGGTATTACGGTTCTCTCGAATTATTTTCGGATATTCTATCGCCCTTTTTGAAACCAGAACAAATAAAAGGCTGTCGGGTGGCAGAGATCGGTAGCGGAACGGGAAGAATTGTCAACATGGTTCTTGAAGCAGGTGCCCGGCATATCATTGCCGTGGAACCATCTGATGCTTTTGAGGTTTTATGTCGCAATATCACTCAACCCGGGAGAGTCACCTGTCTTAAAGTCACCGGAGATCAGTTACCCCCTTATGGGGACCTTGACTACATCTTCTCCATCGGTGTTTTACATCATATTCCAGACCCCAAACCTGTGGTCGAAGCGGTTTTTAAGGCATTGAGGTCAGGGGGTCATTTTCTCGTTTGGTTGTATGGAAGAGAAGGAAACGAGCCTTACCTTACCTTCATCCATCTATTGAGAAGCCTGACAAGACATCTTCCTCATTTTGCCCTTGCCACACTTGTTTGGATGATTTACTTTCCACTGCTAACATATATTCTGCTTTGCCGCCAATTTCCACTCCCTTTGCGACCCTACCTCTTATCGGTGTTTGGGAGAATGTCCCCGGATAAACGACGTCTTGTCATATATGATCAGCTTAACCCTGCCTACGCAAAGTATTATACGAGGTTTGAGGCAGAAAAGTTACTTCGGGAAGGAAGATTCGAAAACATTCGAAGCCATCACCGACATGGATACAGCTGGACAGTGATGGGAACAAAGCCATAGGCTATCGAGACCAAAAAAGTTAAGCGGGAAACGAGTTCCCTGTTAGCAAAATTCGTCATCCATTGAACAAAAAGTGTGCATTCTTTTTAGTCAATCAATCCATGTTGACTTATTTGATTTTTTAAGAGAAAAAATTGCAAAAAAATATTTAATAAATTTAAATAGTTGTAAAAATATATCGGAAATGTGTATACTTTTTGAACTTGGCATAGAATATGCTTTCCTGAATTAATCAGAAAATTTGATTATGGAGGAGGTGATGCAATACTTATTATCAACAGTTCTAATTCAGTTTGTTTGAAGGTTGTGAAGATAATCAGTAGCCGGTTATCTGAGCAGGAGGAGGAGAGTCTGAAAATCAAATTCAAAGAAAAGGAGGTTTAAAGTATGTTAAGGAGAAAAGGACAAAAAGGTTTTACATTGATTGAGTTGCTAATTGTTATCGCCATCATTGGAATTTTGGCTGCCATCGCCATTCCGATGTACCGGACACAGACGATTAAGGCAAGAATGACCGAGGTCACCAATGCAATGAGTAATGTTGCGAGTGCGGTTGCAGCGTACCGCCAGGAGACGGAGGGCCTCTTATGGCCAAATTGCGGGTCAATTGCCGAGATTCAGAGTAGCCTGGGCGTATCACTCGGTGCATTAAATAGGATTAGTGGAATGTCAGTGGCGGTGGGTAGCGGCCTGATTACAGCGACAATTACAAGTATCGATTCGGCTACGGTCGATAATAGTACCCTCACACTTTCACCTAATCCAAATGCCGACGGATCTATCACCTGGATCTGGAGTGGCACAACGCCTACTGCTTTTATTCCGCGGCGGTAATTTGGGTAAATGCAAATTTGGTTAAGGGTTGGTTGGTGCCTGAAAAATCATTGGAAAGGACCTTTTCAGGCACCAACATCCTTTAGTTGAAGAGATGACTGTTTTTGACCTTCAAAAAATGAGGAAGCATTTAGGTGAAAGATCTTCGCTCAGGTTTTACTCTCATTGAAATATTACTCATCATTGCAATCATCGGAGTCTTAGCCGCGGTTGCCCTCCCTTTTTTTCAAGGTCATATCATCCGGGCCAGGTTAGTTGAAGTTGAAAACTCGATGGCTTCAATAAAGAGCGCTGTTTGGGCCTATCATCATGACACTGAATCTTGGCCTAACTGCACAACTATTACCGAAGTTCAAAATAGTCTGGGAGTTGGACTGGGAGCGGTTAATAGAATTTCCGGAGTGACTATTGTGAATGGTTTCATAACCGTTACAATACGAAATGTCGACCCGATTGTGGACGGGAAAACACTGATATTGATGCCGAACCCAAGTGGAGATGGTTCCACCGGGTGGACCTGGGGTTGGTCAGCAGATTTTCCAGTTCATCTAAGGCCAAGAACAAGATAAAGAGGTGTTGAATGAAACATAGCAAAGGGGTCACCCTTATTGAGTTATTGGTCGTTGTTCTCATCGTTGCCGTACTTGCTGGAATCGCAATTCCAGCTTACACGAATTATATGATCAGGGCGCGGAGGGCTGACGCTAAAACAGCCTTGGAGCAGCTAAGGGCCTCCCAGGAAATGAGAAGGGCAGAGAGAGGCAGTTATTCGACGGATTTAACAGAACTCCGGAACACATGGGGAGTACAAGCCAACCCGATAGGGGATTATAATTTAGTGTTAAGCGGAGCCACTGCCACCACCTATAACGGCGAGGCGCGACCATGGAATGCAAGGCAAACCGCCGATCAAAGTTTATTTATCGACCAGAATGGTAGAAAATGGGATTCTAACGGGAATGTCTATCCTGCTGGAAAATGGGCCAAATAGGCTTTTTGTGATCGATATCGAGGACTTAAAGCAAGATAGAGTCATTTATCTTGCTTTTTTTGTCTAATCATTATACTAATACAAACGCATTGAATCTCATTACACTAATCAGGATGAGCCCTCACCCTTTCCCTCTCCCCAACGGGGGGAGAGGGGAGGGTGAGGGGGATGCGTTTGTATTAAGTAATCATTAAACATGATGAAGGGCTGAGGGCTAATGGACCTATCAATTGTCATTCCCATGTATAATGAAGCGGAGAACGTCGAAAGTACCCTGAAAAGGATTGAGGAAACCCTTTCCACATTCAATGGGTCTTACGAAATTATACCGGTCAATGACGGGAGTACTGATAATACTCTGGAAATCTTATCAAAGGAAGCGGAAAAAAATAGAAAGATCAAGGTCGTTTCTTATCTGAAGAACTTTGGTCGTGGAAAGGCATTGAGGACAGGGTTTAAGCATTCGAGTGGAGAAACAGTCATATCCATTGATTCCGACCTGAGTTACAGCCCCCATTACATACTCCATTTTATTGAAATCCTTGAAAATGATCAGGATATTGATCTCATCCTTGCTTCTCCCTATATGCCCGGTGGGAAGGTTTTGAATGTTCCGTTTTCCCGATTGTGGATTAGTCGATTGGGAAATAAGATACTGCGACTTGCAATGCCTAACAGGATTTACACCTCGACTGGAATTTTTCGCGCCTATCGAAAAAGAGTTCTTGACTCCATCGAACTGGAGTCCAACGGCAAGGAAATCCATCTTGAGATACTTTCAAAGGCAATCGCTCTTGGTTTTCGAGTGAAAGAGATGCCTGCCACTTTAACAGGGCGAAAAAAAGGGAGGTCGAAATTCAGATTCAGGAGAACGGCGATCTCCCATCTCGTGTTTTCAGCTTTTGAAAAGCCCATGATGATATTTGGTTTTTTGGGCCTTCTGACCCTCGGCCTTGGAGGGCTGATAGGTCTCTATATCGCCTACTTGAGATTCTCAGGAGGATTGACACCTGGAAGACCCTTAATTACGTTTGCGATCCTTTTGATTTTAGGAGGAATTCAGATCCTTTCCTTTGGGTTTATTGCGATCCAGATTGTTTCGCTCCGTAAAGAAATCCTCCGGCTTCAGAAATCGAGCTTCGAATTAAAGATCAAGATGGAAGATATCAATAATAGTGGGAATTAGGACAGGGGAAATGGAAAAGAACTCCATTCTGTTCCTTACCAATGCTTATCCTGATTTCGAAACATCCTATCATGGGATTTTTATAAAAAAAATGGCCTCTTTCTTACAAAAAGAGGGATATCAAATTTCGATTGTGACACCCAAGATCTATAAAGAAAGTCATTGGTTTGAAGAACAGGATGAAATGCAGGTATACCGCTTTCCTTTTTTCTCTGGTAATAGACTTTTAATTGAATACAGGAAGATTCCCTATCTCCGGATGATTTTTTATTACCTCACTGGGTTCATTCTCACGGTTTACGTACTCGTCAAAAAAGGATGCGACCTGATCCATGTCCACTGGGCGATTCCCACAGGATTGATCGGGGTCTGGGTTGCAAGCTTCTTGAAGAAACCGCTCATTGTTACGATTCACGGATCCGACTTAAGGATGGCCATGGAGAGCTCCGGTCTTCTCCGAAAGGTTTTCCTTTATGTATGCCGGAAGGCCAACCATCTTAACTGTGTCTCAGAGGTTCAGAAAAAAGAGGTTGAGAAACTGGGAATCACCCAGGGGAAAATATCGGCCATTCCAATGGGTGTCGATGAGGCCTTTCTCGATGTTGGGGAGAACCGAAAAGAGGAAAGGAACAAACAGGCGATCACGATCTTCAGCAACCGAAACCTTTTGCCAAACTACAATGTATCCCTGTTAATTGATGCAATTCCAAAGATTCTGAGAGAAGAACCAAAGATAAGACTTATCATTGCGGGGGCTGGGGAGGAAAGGGAAAATCTGGAAAAGCAGGTGAAACGTCTGAAGGTAAGCCCCTTTGTCCAATTCCTGGGGCAGGTTCCACACCAAGAAATGCGATATCTTTTGGCCCAGTCCGATATCTATGTTTCCACCTCTTTTTCTGATGGAACCTCTGTTTCCTTGCTCGAAGCCATGGGGGCAGGGGTTTTCCCTGTGGTGTCCGATATTCCCGCCAATCGGGAATGGATTGTGAACGGTAAAAATGGATTTTTGATCCCAGTGGATGAAGAGGGCCATTTGGCGAATAGAATTATCCAGGTTATCCGAAATCAAGCATTGTTAAAGACCAGCCGTGAAAGGAATCTTTTTATTATCAGGGAAAAGGCCATCTGGCCAGTCAACATAAGAAAGGTAAAGGAACTTTATACGGAATTATTGAAGACTTGAAGCAAAAATTGGCATTAAAATTGCCTGATAAACCATATAGTTATGCCCGAAAAATCAAAGACATTCATTTTTTTCTTTTTATTCTCGAATAGTTAGTTATTTATATTTTTTTTCAAATCATTGTTCAAAAGTTGAACAGATTACACATTTTGTCCTTTTATTTACATGAGTTGAACAAAAAAGTCATGAAGACTGAAAATCTCAATCTTTTTAAACCTTCCGATAAATTGAGAGACCTAAGGTTTCTTGAGGAACTGGAGAAAAATCCCATTATCTCTCAACGAGAATTGAGTCATAAATTTGGAATAGCCCTGGGAGTGACAAATGCCTGTCTGAAGCGGATGGCTCGAAAAGGATGGATACAGATTCGAGGTTTGAACCATCGAAAAATTGGATACTACTTAACACCCAGGGGATTCTCAGAAAAGGCTAAACTGACCTTTCATCAAATATCGTTTATTGTGCAGCATTACTCGGAATTGAAGAAAATCATCAGCCAACGCTATCTCGAGATGCAAAGGGATGGAATGAAACGGATCGCTTTCTATGGAGTCAGTGAAGAAATGGAAGTGGCCTATGTGACGCTTCAAGGAGTGAACCTTCAACTGGTCGGAATTGTCGAGGACGATGAGAAATGCAAACCTCAGATTATTTTTGGTTTTGAGCTCGAACCTGTGAGTCGCATCCAGGAAATCAAACCGGATTGTATTTTAATCACGACTTTGGCGGACAGTGAACTGAAGAAACATAGACTTAGAAACATTTTGGATAGAAGAGGTATTTGCATTAAAGATATCTGTCTCCCTTAATAGGAGGGGACAAAAAGCACGATGAATTAGCGAGTGGATGAATGAAAATCATGACAGCCATGTACACGTTAAGAAGAGGAGGAGCTTACGATCGATTTGAGTTGATGTTGGAGGCTTTCTTGGAGAAGGGGCATGACGTTCATTGTCTGTCGTTGACGCCAATTCATATGGGCCGATCTTTTTTCTATAATCATTTGGTCCAAACCCTTACCAAAAGGCCACAAGGCCCGATCGCTAAATTATGGGTTATCCTTTTTTTCCCGGGGTATTCTTTTTTTTGGGGATGGCGAGAGAAGGTCGATCTTTTTGTTGCTTTTGGATCCATCTATGCTATGATTTTCACCCTTCCTAAGCTGGTCATGAGAAAACCAATGGTTACATTTATTAGAGGGGATTTAACCTTCGGTTTTAAAACCCAGGGGCTCCTAAGCCCTTTCCTTTGGTTGAGCAAAAGGATCGAATATCTTGGACTTCGTTTTTCGGATAGGATCCTGACCGTCAATAAGACTATGGAAGAAAAGATTGTGGAAATGATGAGAGGGAAAAAAAAGATCGATGTGCAGACTCTGTTCAACAATATTCCTACGATCCAGAAGCCCCTTGCGGAAGGCATCTGCAGGCTGAAACCCTCTTATGGAATTCCAAGGGAGGGGAAGGTCTTGATCACGGCTGGGATTCTCAATCGCGGGAAAAATGTCGAAATGCTGATCAGGAGCCTGTCACACATTGGGATCAAAGATCTTTTCCTTTTGGTGGCGGGAGAAGGATTCACTGAAATGGACGTTCGTTATCGGGATTCCTTGAAAGAGCTGGCAAGAAGGGTTGGGCTTGATCGAAGGGTCATCTTTACGGGATGGCTCGAGAAGAATGAACTGTGGAGTCTTTTTTTCGCTGCAGACCTATTTATTTTACCCTCTCTCCGCGAGGGAATGCCCAATGTTCTGCTGGAAGCCCTGGGATGTAATTTGCCTTGTATGGGAAGCGATATCCCTGGTACCACCGAGATTCTGAAATACAATGAACTTCTTTTTGACCCTTTGAACGATAAAGCTCTTATTGAAAAGATACGATTATTTTTCTTTGATTCTCCCTTCTTTGAAAAAGTAAAAAAACTCTGTCAGGAAAGAAAACACACTTTTATTTTCGACTGGAAAGAAGAGGTGTTCCAAATGATCACTGCCGGATTGAAAATAAGATGCCTAACCAGCTTTCAATGAATACATGCAAGTCTCTTTGACTTCGGGATATGATGACCGTGGATGAACGATACTGAAATTATAATGAGGAATGACCACAATCGTTGATATATGATGACACAATATCCGTCGTGGCGATTGGCAAAGGGAACCTTAATTTACGGGATTGGAGGAATCCTGAACCGATCGGTCAATTTTTTACTATTGCCCGTCTTCACCTCCTATCTAACCCCCGCAGATTATGGGATCTTTTCGATTTTAGGATTGATTGGTTTCATCGTAACACCCGTATTCTCACTGGGCTCTGGGGTGTCTATGGGAATATGTTATTTTGAAGGAGGTACTCAGGAGAAGAAAGAAGCAACGCTATGGACCACGTTTACCATGCTTGCACTCAGCGTATCTGTCTTAGCTGCCCTTGGGAATCTCTTTGTACGGGAGATTAGTGTGTTAGCATTTCAAAACGCCCAATATCACTATTTGGTCAAACTATCTTTATTGACCACCTGCTTAACAATTCTCAGCATGCCTTTCGGCCTTTACTTCCAATTTGAAGAGAATGCCAAAACTTTTGTTTTTTTGACATCTCTTTCAACATTGGTCGCAATCGGATTAAGTTTCCTCATGGTGGTTGTCCTGCGAAAAGGAATCGAGGGGTTAGTCGAAAGCGGACTGATCGCCCAATCCTTTACAATGACTCTCTTTTTTATTCCCGTCATATGGACAAGAAAATTTAGATTTAACCCAAACCTCTGCCGTGAAATGCTGCGTATGGGAGTCCCTCTGATTCCATCCTTTGCCTTTCTTTTTATAATCCAACACGGGAATAAGTATCTATTGCAATGGTTTTGGGGGCTTAATGAAGTTGGAATCTACAATATCGGTTTTAATCTCGGAATGATGATGAGCCTGATTGTCAACGGATTTACAAATGCCTGGACGCCCTTTTTTATGTCATTTATCGAACGAAAAGAAGAGGCGAGTATCCTATTTGGTCGTATTCTTACCTACTATGTATTTATCTTTGGCATCCTGAGTTTATTGTTCTACATTACAGCAAAACCCGTTGTGATGATAATGACCACCTCTGCCTTTTGGGGGGCCTATCAAGTAGTGGGTTTTTCTGCGACTTGCCAGTTTCTTACTGGGGTATTTAGTATCCTGGTGGCAAGCCTTTATTTCGCAAAGGAAGTAAGGTATGTCACACTTACTCAGGCCATTACTGCATTCATCACTATCGGGCTTAATTTGATCTTCATTCCTCTCTTTGGGTTATTGGGGTCGGGGATTGCCTTGGTGTTAGGGGTCTTGGTGATGAATGTTCTTCAGCAGGCTTGGAATTTTATGCAGAAAAGCCGATACCTAAATATTCAGTATGAATGGCGAAGAATCTTTTGGTTTGGAATCATCTATCTGGGTTACACGGTGATCATGCTCTTAAAACGCAATGCATCGATAGGCATCGAAGCCCTCATTTCCTGCTTTTTATTAGCAATGCTTCCCATCTTCATCTATGCCTTATTGAACCAAAGAGAAAAAGAGATGTTATGGGCATTTAGCAAACAATTGGCCACACGTCTATCAATTAAAATATGATTAAGAGCTTAAGAAAGAACAAGGATTCATGAAAAGTAATGAGGCATTTAGTAAGAAACCATTAAGTTACAAGGGAAGCATTCCAGTATTTTCTTCGTCTAATGAGTATACAGATAATTATGAAAAGATTTCAGAAGATCACTTAGAATCCTTGCGACGGAATGGAACGAATCCTTTTATTTCAGAAGAGACATGGGTTCAATTGGAAAATTCGACCATGGAGCTGATCAACAAGTACTCCAAACCCGGGGACTCCGTCCTGGATGTCGGCGTCGGGTTGGGGCGGCTGTTGTCCCATTTTCCTCTGTTGCATCGCTATGGAATGGATATCAGCATGGGCTACCTTGAGATTGCACATGCAAAAGAGATCAATGTCTGCTATGCTCTGGTGGAGGATATGCCTTACAAGAGAGACTTATTTGATATTGTGATATGCACAGATGTCTTGGAACATGTGGCTGACCTGAACCTCTGCTGCTCTAAGATTTTGTCTGTTTTGAAGCAGGACGGAGTCCTTATTGTCCGGGTCCCATTTAGGGAGGACTTGAATCAGTATTTCATGTCAACGTGTCCTTACAAATATGTCCATTTACGAAATTTTGATGAAGCCTCATTGCGGTTGCTTTTTGAAAGGGTTTTTAAATGTGAATTTCTGGATCTCGTCTTTGCAGGGTATGCTGTTAGACCCAATCGGTTGAAATATCCCATCAGACTTCCCATGCGGGACATTATTTTCTCGTTGTTCTTTTCCATGATAAAGGGGATGTGTCAACCGGTATATGAATTCATGCTTAAAAAGCTTTATTACCCAATTGAGATCAATTTAGTCTTGAGAAAGAAAACTGAGGAGAATTAAATGGGGAGGCAAAAAAATCATTTGAAATAAAGATGGAAGAAAAACTCGTAAATATTATTTGGATGGACTTTATTTGTGATTGGCAAAAGGGAACTTGTTGACGGGTTCTATGATAAGATAAATGAAAGAGATTTATGAGCAAATCCAGAATTTCTGGGATCAAAAACCCTGTGGTACGACCCACATCGCACGACCTGCAGGAAGTCGTGAATATTTCATTGAGTTTGATCGATACTATGAGTCAATGTATCCTTACCTGCTCCCCTTCCTGGAAGTGGAAACGATGAGGGACAAATGGGTTCTGGAGATCGGGCTTGGTTCGGGGTTTACCGTGAGCAGATTTGCAGAGGTGGCTAAAGTCTGTGTTGGATTGGATCTCTCACGGAGTACCCTCTGGTTGAACCAAGCAAGGAATAAGCATTTTGACGCCGGGGTAAATTTAGTCCAGGCCTCTGCTATCCATATTCCAATGCCGGATAACACCTTTGATGTGGTTGTAAGCATTGGTTGCTTACACCATATCCCCGATATTCAGCAGGCCGTTTCTGAAATCTATCGGGTCCTGAAACCGGGGGGGATTTTCAAAGGGATGGTCTACAACCGGAATTCATGCCGTTTTAGAGTTTATATCCCCCTTGTTCGGAGGTTCAGTCGACGCTGGCAGGGAAAGGACTGGCAAGCCTGTGTGAATGAGATGTATGAGTCCTCAGGGAATCCTTACGGGACGGTCTACTCCCAAAAAGAGATCATGACTTTATTCGACCAGTTTACCGAATTAACCTTTCGGGTAGAAAATTTTACCGGAGAAGAATTGCTTTATAAGCTGGGAAGATTCGTCCCACGCCGTTTCTGGCTGGCCACTTTAGGGAAAATAGCTGGGCTTGATCTCTATTTTGCTGCGAAGGCGGGGAAGTCGGTAGGATAAAGACATGTCTGCAAATGGTATCTTACTTCTCTATCATCACCCTCTTGCTCCAAGCGCAAGCACCATCATGGAGCATGTGGATGCTTTTGGCCGTTATTCACGATTCAAAGTCTGGAGCATTAATACAGAACTGGGTTTCCCGGAGGGTTTAAAAACGTTATCGTTTCAGGGAATATTGCTTCATTATTCGCTCTTTGGCCCAAGGTATGAGATGAGTGAGATGTTTCTTGACTACCTGGAACGGAGCAGAGGGAGTTATAAAATTGCTTTTTTCCAGGACGAGCACCGGTTCTGTCAAAAACGGTTCGCTTTTCTAAATCATTTCAAGATCGACTGCGTTTTTACCCTGGTGGAACCGTCCTATTACAGGGAGACTTACCAGAAGTACACGAAAGTGCCCAAGCTCGTCTATACCATTCCCGGATATGTAAGTGACACCTTGATTGAGATGGCTCGGTATAAAACGATAGCAGAAGAATTGCGCACCATTGACATCGGATATCGGGGACGTAAATTAGAAACTTATATGGGGAAAGGTTCACAGGAGAAGCACGGGATTGCGGTCGAATTTTCCAAACGGGCAGGCCATCTCGACTTAAGGCTCGATATTGAAGCAGAAGAGCGAAAGCGGATCTATGGAGAGGGGTGGTACGATTTTGTGGCCCAATGTCGGGCTGTTTTAGGGGTCGAGGCAGGGGTATCTGTCTTTGATGTGGAAGACATTGTGTATCGTCAGTACCTGCAACTCTCGACTTCAAACCCGAAAATGCGATTTGAGGAGGTATCAAAACAACTCCTGGATGAGTGGGAAGATCGGATCCCGTACCGAACGATCAGCCCGCGACACTTCGAAGCAGTCGCCCTTCGGGTTTGTCAAATTCTGTTTGAAGGGGCGTATTCGGGAATCCTCCAGCCAATGCTACATTACCTTCCTTTGAAAAAAGACTTTTCAAATTTTGATGAGGTGATTCGAATGGTTCGGGATCGTTCCCTCCGTTCCGAGATAACGGAGAAGGCTTATGGTGATCTCATTGTTTCAGGACGGTTTAGTTATGGGAAATTTATTCAGGAGATTTTCGATAAAACACTCCTGGAATCCGGATTACGGCCAGAGGTCTCTTCCGGAGAGGCGGAGCGAGTGACCCATCTTTTGACGAAAGACACAAACAAAAGGCGTGTTTATGCCGGGCTCAGAAGCCTGCTCTACTGCTCATTCCCCGGAAGAAGGGCAATAATCAGCCGGATAAGACCGTTGTTTGCCGCTTGCAGAAAAGGAAAGGACAGGAGTCCATGGCATGTCCCTATTCGGTAACGAGTAGGGTCTCAAGGGTTGCAATTCTTTTTGACGTGAACCCGCAGCATAGAGGAGATCAAAGGGTTAAATCATGGAAAACCAGGTAAGGATTCAAGAGATTCGCTCTTTTTGGGAGGCCCATCCTCTATGTGCAGGATCAATCCCTTACCCTCTCGGGACAAAGGAATATTTTGAATATTACGATCGGTTACGCGAGGCGAACGAAAATTTAGGATTTTCTAACGATCTCCACGAATACCAACGTTTTTCAAAAAAAAAGGTGCTCGATGTTGGAAGTGGTAACGGCTATGTCTTGGGTAAATACGCAGAACATGGAGCCGAGGTATATGGGGTTGATATTACTCAGATCAGTATCGAGCTTTGCAGACGACGGTTTGAATATATGGGAGCCCATGGCCAATTCTGTGTGGCAAATGTTGAAGCATTGCCCTTTGAAAGTGATACCTTCGACTGCGTTTGTTCAATGGGTGTCTTGCATCACACACCCAATATTAAAAAGGCGATTGGAGAAATATTCCGGGTGCTTCATCCTGGGGGGCGATTGATTATCATGATCTACCATCGCAACTCCGCTTTATATCGATTTAAATTTCCCTTGATGCGAATGGTGACCGGAAAGAGCCTTCAGCAGTTGGTCAACGAAGTGGATGGTTTTGGAAATCCGAAAGGAGGTGTTTTTTCCAGGCCCGAGATGAAAACCCTGTTGAGTGATTTTAAGGATCTGAAGGTATTCGTTGGAGCTCTGCAAACATGGATGGTGTTCCCTCGATATCTCCGTCTCATTTCGGATCGCTGGTTAAGGAGACTCGAAAAATACTGGGGCTGGTTTTTATATGTAAAAGGAGTCAAACCGTAAAAAAGCCATAAAAATTAGGAGTTCCCTTACTGCATCATCTCAATAAAATAATGGTAAGAGTTTCGATCATCAGTGATGGGAGGCTTCGGAAGTGTGTGGAATTGCAGGGATAATTAATTTATCAAAAAATCAAATAAAGAACCTGAAGGGGTATCTCGGGGCAATGAATTTTTTGCAACATCATCGGGGCCCGGATGGGGAAGGGGTATGGACCCATCCCAAGGGTTTCGTTGGCTTCGCCCACAGGAGATTGAGTATTATAGACCTCACAACTGGAGATCAGCCCATGAGAGACCCAGAAGGCAACTGGGTGACTTACAATGGTGAGATCTATAATTATCTTGAACTACGGAAGGAAATTGGAGCTGGACAGTTCAGGACGACCTCCGATACCGAGGTCATTCTTCATGCCTACCGAAAGTGGGGGACGGATTGTGTGAACCACTTCCGGGGTATGTTTGCCTTTGCCTTATGGGATGAGAAAAATCAAATTCTCTTCTGTGCAAGAGATCGCTTTGGAATAAAACCTTTCTATTATACAGAGGCTGGAGACCATTTCTATTTTGCCTCCGAGGTCAAGGCCTTGCTTCCGTTCGTTAACCATATCGAAACAGACCTGGAAGGATTCACGGATTATTTGATTTTTCAATTCTGTATGGCTGGGAAGACACTCTTCAAAGGGGTCTCCGAGTTGTTGCCAGGACATTATTTAAAAATTGAGAAGAGTTCATTGGAAGTGAAACGCTACTGGGAGGTCTATTATCATCTCGATTATGATCACACCGCGAAGTATTTTGAGGAAAGGATACAGTCCCTCCTGTCCGAATCGACGGATCTCCATCTCCGAAGCGATGTGCCCTTGGGTGTCTATCTCAGTGGGGGATTGGATTCAAGCATTATTTCCTCTTTGACAAGTCACAAATTGAACGGGAACATGCAAGCCTTCCATGGAAAATTTTCATGGGGCCCTGAATTTGATGAGAGTCAATATGCCCGTGAATTGGCAAGCTGGTGTGGTTTCGAAATATACGAAATTGATATAACTGCTCAGGATTTTATCAAAAACATTCAAGAGGTTATCTACCACATGGATTATCCTGCAGCGGGTCCGGGTTCTTTTCCACAATACATGGTTTCAAGATATGCCAGTTTACACCGGAAGGTCCTTCTGGGAGGCCAGGGTGGGGATGAAATCTTTGGCGGCTACACCCGTTACCTGATTGCCTACTTTGAGCAGTGTATTAAGGCGGCCATTGATGGAACCATGCATAACGGAAATTTTATTGTCACCTATGAGTCCATCATTCCCAATTTGACGGCGTTACAGAATTATAAGCCTCTCCTAAAAGAATTCTGGAGGGAAGGACTGTTTGAGGAGATGGATCGACGTTATTTTCGGCTGATCAATCGGGCCTCTCTGATTCAAGATGAAGTCAACTGGGAACTCTTACGCGAATATTCTCCGTTTGAAACGTTTCGAACAATCTTTCACGGAAATAATGTTGGAAAGGAATCCTACTTCGATCTGATGACCCACTTTGATTTTAAAACACTTCTTCCTGCCCTGCTTCAGGTGGAAGATCGGGTGAGCATGGCTCATGGGATTGAGTCCAGAGTGCCTTTTCTTGACCATCCCTTGGTCGAACTCACAGCGACTATTCCCTCCAATATCAAATTTAAGGATGGAACAATGAAACAGGTGCTCAAGACAGCCATGCGATCCATTTTGCCTGAGGCGATTCTCAATCGAAAAGATAAAATGGGCTTTCCCGTCCCCTTGCAAGAGTGGATCAAGGGGGAAGCAAGGGAATTTATTCACGATATTTTCTCCTCGCAAAATGCCCTGAAGCGTGAATTGATTGATAACCAACTGGTCCTGAAGGGGCTATCCCGGGAGCCAGAATATGGACGTAGGGTTTGGGGAATGCTCTGCTTGGAGCTATGGCAACAGGAATTTCATGATAAGGAACACGAATATAAAAGACTTGCGAATTAAGAAGGGAGAGGAGCCATGAAGATCTTGGTTACCGGAGGGGCTGGTTTTATCGGATCCCATTTGGTAGATCGCTTGATAGAAAAGGGTGAGCATGTTTTGGTGATTGATAATTATGCGACAGGACGAAAGGATAATTTAACCCCCCACAAGAATCTTAACATCGTTGAGGGAACCATTGCAGACGAATCGCTCCTCAATCGAATTTTTGAGGAATTTCAACCCAATCAAGTTGTTCACGCGGCAGCCTCCTACAAAGATCCTAATAACTGGGCGGAGGACAGTCGCACCAATGTCCTTGGAACGGCAAATGTTGTCCAGGCCGCCGAAAGAGTGAAGGTCCAGCGGTTGATTTACTTTCAGACCGCCCTATGCTATGGCTTGCATCCCCTGGAGCAGCCCATTACAGTGACACATCCGATTCGTCCGGAAGGCAGTAGCTATGCCATCAGCAAGACAGCAGGGGAACAATATATTCAATTAAGCAACCAGGACTTTATCTCGTTTCGCCTAGCCAATGCCTATGGTCCGAGAAACCTGAGCGGCCCCTTGCCGACCTTTTATCATCGACTAACCAACCAAAAACCTTGTTTTGTGATGGATACACGAAGAGATTTCATCTTTATTCATGACCTCGTCGAAGTGGTCCTGATGGCCTTGGAAGGTCGAGGGGAGAAGGGAATCTACCATGTCTCTTCCGGCACCGACCATTCCATAAAGGACCTGTTTGATGCAACGATTCATGCGCTAAAGATCTCTCCTGTTCCCCGGGTAGAAGTGTGGCCAGGGGGACCGGATGATGTCTACACCATCCTCCTTGACCCCGCCAAGACCCATCAGGATTTTCGATGGGAAGTAAAGACTCCTTTAGACGTGGGAGTGATGAGGGCCGTCGAATGGTATCAACAGAGGGAGATCTCTCAAACCTACACACATCTTAGGATGGAGAAGGGGAGGGTGTGAACGTTCATGTTAAGGGAGTGCCAAAAGAAGGAAGCTAGCCAAGAGGGGTATTTGAAGGCATTCAGGGATCAGGCCATCTTGATCGTGGGGGGAGCAGGCTTTGTGGGAAGCAATCTGGTAAAAACCCTTTTAGGGGGGTGTCCTGGAGAGATCATTGTGGTTGATAATTTGCTTTCCTCCGAACGGGTTAACCTTCCCTCGTCAGAGATAATTACCTTCATTGAAGGGGCGATCACAGATGATCGAATCTTGAAGTGTCTACAGGACAGGATGGATTATGTTTTTCACCTCGCCACCTATCACGGAAACCAGAGTTCGATTCATGATCCTTTGGCCGACCATGAGAACAACACGCTGACGACCTTAAAGCTCTATGAGAGGATCAAAGCCTTTAAGAGGGTCAAAAAGGTCGTTTATTCGTCTGCCGGCTGCACGGTTGCGGAAAAGACCTTTGATCAGGCATCCGAGACTTCAGAGGATACCCCTGTGAGCTTGTTCTTAGATAGCCCTTATCAGATCTCCAAGATCATCGGAGAATTCTATTCGAATTACTATTTCAAACAATACCATCTCCCCGTCGTCAAAGCCCGCTTTCAGAATGTGTATGGGCCAGGGGAGATCTTAGGTGCGGGAAAATGGCGCGGGACACCCGCGACGGTGTGGCGGAATGTGATCCCAACGTTCGTTTACCGAGCCATCAAGAGGATGCCCCTCATCGTTGAAAACCAAGGCGTGGCCACCCGGGATTTCATTTACATCGACGATATCGTTCAGGGGCTGATGTTGTGTGCAACGACAGGAGATCCAGGGGAAGTCTACAATTTGGCAAGTGGAAAGGAAACCAACATTTTGCTACTTGCCCATCTGATCAATGAACTGACCCATAATCCCTATCCGATTGAATTCGCTCCGAGACGAAGCTGGGACAACTCAGGGAAACGATTTGGGAGTACGGTGAAGGCGAAGGAAAAATTGGGTTTTGAAGCTCAGGTAGAATTGAAGGAGGGTCTGACCCAAACGATCTACTGGACAGAAGAAAACCTCCCTTTAATTAAATCCTGTATTCAAAAGCATGCCAGGTACCTCAACGGATGAGAGAAACCATAAAAACCCTACTGATCGATGCGAATGGATTGACCTTGAAATCCATTTTAGCGGATACGCTGCTCAAAGGGACATTGGGCCTTTCTTCCGCACCTCCTTTTGCCGCCCGATGGATACCTTACCGGATCGGTCAGCAATTATGGGGCCGACGAAATGAATCTCTTTCCTATGTGCTTGACTGGCGGGAGGCAATTTGTGAAGCAAAGGAATTAGACGCGGACATTTGTAATATCACAAATTTGATTGAATACCGGGAATTCCTAAGGAAGTTAAGACAGTATCCCTTAATCATCGTCTTGCACTCAGCGACAGGCGACAGTATGTCACTGCTCCGAAAGAGGATCGACTGGTTTCGGGAGCGGCGGGGGAAACTGGTTGTATTTGTGGGAAACGAATACAATTTATTGGGGGACAAAATTAACTTTCTTAAGTCGGTAAAAGCAGATTACATTTGCAGCCAATTACCCCTGGAGGTGGCTCGCTGGTTATATGAAGAATGCGTTGATTCACAGATCCTTTCATTACCTCATGGGCTGAATCCAAAGGTTTATTTTCCAGTTACCCGTTCGGTTCGGAAGATCGATATCGGTTTCATCGGCGATTTCTATCACCACCTGGTTGGAGATAAGGAAAGGACCCATCTGGTTCAGTTTTTTCAAGAGGAGGGGAAAAAATATAAATTGACTTGTGATATTCGATCCGAGAGGCTTCCCCGATTGGATTGGGCCGAGTTTTTGAGAAGTTGTAACGGAATTTTAGGTGCTGAATCAGGGACCTACTATCTTGATCGAAAGGGAAGACAAATTGAAGAGGCACGACGTTATTTCAAAACCCATCGGGGGATAACTTTTGACGAAGTTCATCACCTTTTTTTCTCAGGGGTCTCTCACGGTATTTCAGGCAAGGCGATCTCCTCTCGTCACTTCGAACCCATCGGAACAAAGACATGTCAAATCTTAATCGAGGGAACCTACAACGGTATTCTGAAAGGGGATGAACATTATATCAGCCTGAAAAAAGACTTATCAAACATTGAAGACGTAATGCGACGATTTATGGATGAGGAATACCGATCCTCCATGGTGAACCGAGCGTATGAGGATATCCTGTCGTCCCACACTTACAGGCATCGGGTGGATTCCCTGCTAAAAACGGTGGTGGGGGATATCCCCACCCGTTAATGATCCAATGGCAATGCCCAAAATACTTTTTTTGATGGAAACTTGAATGTGCGGAATTTGGGGAGTGGTTGACTTCAACAAACCTTCGATAAGGCCCTCATTGTTATGGGACATGGGAAAAACCTTAATCCATCGAGGTCCCGATGATGAAGGGATTGTTCTTTTCAAAAACGGCCATTGCCTGGAATTAAAGCAAACGACGACGTTACCACCCTCCGAATTTTCTTTTGAGGCCGGGTTGGGCCATCGTCGGCTTTCCATTATTGATCTCTCCGACAGGGCCCATCAACCGATGCACAATGAGGACGAAACACTTTGGATTGTCTTTAATGGAGAGATATACAATTTTCAGAATCTCAAAAGAGAGCTGGAAGAAAAGGGACATTTTTTCAAATCGAAGTCGGATACAGAGGTTATTCTCCATGCTTATGAGGAATGGGGGATCCATTGTTTAAAACAATTTCGTGGCATGTTTGCATTTGCCCTATGGGATCTAAAGTGCCAGCGACTATTTTTAGCGCGAGATCGGCTGGGAAAGAAACCACTCGTTTATTCGGTACAGAATGGCCGTTTGGCCTTTGCTTCCGAAATCAAAGCCCTTCTCCAGTATCCGGACGTCGAGAGGAAGGTCAATCCTCAAGCCCTTCACTCTTATCTTACCTATCAGTATATTCCATCTCCCTCCACCATCTTTGAAGGAATCCAAAAGTTGCCTCCTGCCCATTACCTTCTCTACGATCGCTCCGGCAACCTCAAGATCGAGCGATACTGGAAACTCAATTTTACTCC
>Ga0154839_1086_pt1 | contig 22999 bp, 20 predicted proteins | sample Rifle2008BG16ft_FD_116143 | JGI IMG/M metagenome (GOLD analysis project Ga0154839, IMG submission 116143) | Deltaproteobacteria bacterium RBG_16_47_11
ATTGAGCAGGTAAATATGGAGAAAACAACTTTGTCGGATGATTTTCTTCCCTTTGCACTTCCTGTTATCGAAGAGGAAGAAATAAGTGAAGTTCTTGATGTCCTTAAGTCGGCATGGATCACCACAGGACCTAAGGTAAAATTATTTGAGAGAGAATTCGCTAGATATATCGGATGTAAACATGCCATTGCTGTCAATTCTTGCACTGCCGCCTTGCACTTAGCCCTGGAAGCCATTGGGATCCGAGAGGGAGATGAAATTATCACTTCCCCAATGACTTTTGCAGCGACAGGCGAAGTGATTCGGTACTTCAAGGCAAGGCCCATATTTGTCGATATCGATTCCAAAACAATGAATTTAGACATGGGACTACTCGAAAATATCGTTAAAAGGAGATGTGAATCCGAGAATAAAAGAAAATTGAGGGCAATCATCCCTGTTCATTATGCCGGTTATCCTTGTGACATGGACGCCCTCATGGCGTTAGCATCGAGATACGACCTCAGAATCATCGAAGACGCTGCTCATGCCTTTCCAACCTCTTATAAACGGAAGATGATCGGGACCCTGGGAGATATCACCTGTTTTAGTTTTTATGCAACGAAGAACATCACCACAGGGGAAGGAGGAATGATTACTACCGAAAACGAAGAATATGCAGATCGGATGCGAATCATGAGTCTGCACGGAATCAGCAAAGATGCTTGGAAGAGATACACGGCAGAGGGAAGCTGGTACTATGAGATTATCGCTCCAGGATACAAATACAACCTTACCGATATCGCTGCCGGCTTGGGAGTTGCACAGCTTAAAAAGGCGGATGCCTTCTTAACAAGGAGGATACAAATTGCCGATAGGTATCATGAGGCATTTCAAGAGTTGAACGAACTCGATTTGCCTTTAACATATGAAGGGGAAGAAGGGACAACGCATAGCTGGCACCTCTACGTCATTCGATTAAACCTTCAACGGCTACAAATAGATAGAAACAAGTTTATTGATGAACTCAGACGGAAAGGGATAGGCACTTCTGTCCATTTTATCCCCCTCCATATTCATCCTTACTATCGGGAGACCTATGGGTACCAATCCGATGACTTTCCCGTGGCTTATGAAACCTATCAGAGAATCATATCTCTTCCGATATATGCAAAAATGACGGATCAGGATGTGAATCGTGTCATTGAATCGGTAACAGATATCGTAAAGTCTAACAGAAGATAAGACGTGAAACGCCTTTTTGATATCTTATTTTCATTCATCGGTCTTTTATTGTTGCAGCCACTTTTCGTTGTCATCGCAATCATGATAAAAGTCGATAGTACGGGACCCGTCTTTTTTAGGCAAGGGAGGGTAGGAAAGAACTTCAGACGATTTGTTATTTATAAGTTCAGAACCATGGTCGTGGGTGCTGAAAAAAAGGGATTGCGCATTACGTCTGGCGGGGATAATAGAGTTACAAGAATAGGAAGAATTCTGAGAAAATTAAAGATTGATGAGCTGCCCCAGCTTATTAATGTCTTAAAAGGCGATATGAGTTTAGTAGGTCCAAGGCCTGAGGTAGAGGAATATGTCAAATTATATGAAAAGGATTATAGGGAGATACTGAAGAGGAGACCGGGGATCACCGATGTCTCTTCAATTATCTTCCGGGAAGAAGAGGAGGTCCTCAAAAATCAGCTCGACCCTGAAGGGTATTACAAAAAGATACTCCTACCTGAAAAAATTAGACTTGCAAAAGAATACATCGAAAATTCCTCTTTCTTATACGACTTTAAACTGGTTTTAAACACCATTCATAAAATTTGTTGCCCTCCTGCTGTTGCCGACGATGGTTATCGCCAGAAAATCATCCAAGATTCCTCTAAGGAAAACTGACCGGCAAGTGCCCCGCAAGCCCCGCCTTAAAGGCGGGGTCAAGGAGCACAATGAAAGCAATATTTCCTTCCCGGGAGGCCCCGGCGTGCCTGTCCCGTCCTGACGGGTGGCCGGGGAGCTTCACAAGTTTGAAAACTTTTTAAAATGCTTCAACGCTTTGATATAGGGCCCTACCGTACTTATCCATGCGCATTCTACATTTAATCAGTAGTGGTGGTTTATTTGGCGCCGAAAGAGTAGCTGTCGAGCTGTCTAAAAGTCTGAAGAGAACATATCATTGTGAGCCTATTCTCGGTGTCATAAGAAACGTTTACAACCCCCACGAAGAAATTTCGGAAGAAGCCAAGCGCAACGGTATTGCCTATACTGTTTTCTCATGCAGGAGTCAATTGGATTTGAAACTAGCTTTTTCCATTAGAGAGTTCATAAAAAAGAATAGAATAGATATCATACACTGTCATGGTTACAAATCAAATTTTTACGGACTGTTAGCGTCCAAAGGTCAAGTGCCCTCGGTGACGACCAATCACAACTGGTTGACAGCACACTGGAAGCTCAAAACTTATTGTTTTCTTGACAGCCTATGGATTCGATTCTTCGATCGGATTGTAGCTGTTTCAAATGAAGTAAAAAAGGATATGCTGAGGTATAAAATTCCTGAAGAAAAGATAAGAGTGATTGATAACGGAATTGCCTTGGAGAGATTCGCAAAACTGGTTGAAACAAATAATATGAAGAGCCAACTTGGCTTCGATGAGAAGATTAGGATTATTGGCACAATAGGCAGCCTGGGAATTGAAAAAGGACATATCTATTTATTGGAGGCTGCAAGACAAATACTGGATATTGTCAAAGACTTAAGGTTTCTTATAATAGGCGATGGACCATTGCGGAAGCCACTCGAGGAGAAATCGGAAAAATTAGGTATCAAAAAGCAGGTCATCTTTATGGGAGAAAGAAAAGACATTCCAGAATTACTTATGGCAATGGATATCTTCGTCTTACCTTCCGTAAAGGAAGGGCTCCCAATAGCTCTCCTCGAAGCAATGGCAGCGAAGAGACCGGTTATCGCTACACGGGTTGGAGCCATCCCAAAGGTTATAGAGAATAAGGACATAGGGATATTGGTTGAACCCAAAGATATTAAAGGGTTACGAGACGCAATCATGAATCTTATAAATGACCCGGGGAGAATGAACCTTTTAGCCAGAGAGGGTTTTAATAGAGTGAGTACTAATTTCTCTTCTGATGAAATGGGTAAGAATTATCTCAAATTATACATGGAAATAACCAACCCTATTCCCTGCCAGTTATGAGTTTTTAGTTGAGAACAATTTATGTTCAATATCTGTAATTAAGAACGGGAATTTTCGGTTTAACGCAAAGATTCTTGGAGATAATTTCGATCAAGTTGTCCTGCAGGTATCAAGGGGGCATGCTGCCAAGCTTAGGAATTCTTTTTCCACTTTAAGGAAGCAATTTTCCAAAGAATGGTAATTCGTTTTCCCTTCTACATCGTTCTTCCACTCTCGATTTACAGTCCAGATTGAAAGTACTTGAAATTATTAAAACAATTTATCGTCCCCAAAATTGTTCTTATTGGCATAATTTGTGAAGCATTTACTAATTTACTACTAATATAACCAAGCTTCGAAACGATTCTCGTTTGCCTTTTATATCATGATGTGACTCAAATTGGAAGGAAGTCAAATCAAATGCTATTAGATTTTATTGGCCCATACAGCACCAAGTTATCAGATGAGAGCCTTGTTAGGATGATCGGAACGCGTTATCGCCGCTTTGGGATTGCCATCCTTCAATTATTGCTAACGGTCCTGGGATACGTGGCTGCTTTCTTGGTTCGTTTTGAATTTCAAATTCCTGATGGCGATTATCAGGTTATGGTAAATACCCTCCCAATTTTAATCCTTGTCCGATTGGCTGTGTATTACTATTTTAGGCTTTACTCGGGCGGATGGCAATTTGTGAGCATGCAGGATTTAGTGAATATCTCCAGATCGATATTTTGGGGATCGGTTATTTTCTTGATTACGATGGTTTTCGTTAATCGGCTCCAGGGTTATCCGCGTTCCATTCTCGTGATGGAAGCAGTTTTTAACTTTGTCTTGACGAGCGGGATCCGCTTTTCTGTCCGATTCCTCCGTGAATACAAGTTTGGAGCCTCATCGAAGATCTTAAAATATGCCATTATCGCCGGAGCCGGGAAAGCAGGGGTATTAGTCCTGAATGAAATTAGAACCAATAGAAAGTTAGGAATTCACGTCGTAGGGTTCGTCGATGACAACTCCAATAAGATGGGGACAGACATTCAAGGAGTTCCTGTGCTTGGAAAAACAGAGGATATTCCTGAATTGGTTGAGAAGTATAGAGTTGATGAAATCATCATAACCATTCCATCCGCAGGTTATAAGGATGTTATAAGAGTGACAGAGATCGCTCATAGTGCCCAGGTAAAGGCGAAAGTATTACCTAGTTTGGGGAGGCTTATTCAGGAGGATGGCTTTGTAGGGCAACTTAAAGACGTCTCCCTTGATGATTTACTAGGGCGGCAGACTATAAAATTTAAACGAGAATCAGATCTCAAATTGATAAGCGAAGAAATCAAAGGCAGGGGAGTCCTCGTAACAGGTGCAGGGGGTTCAATTGGCTCAGAATTATGCAGACAGGTAGCCTGTTTCAACCCACGCCTCTTAATATTGTTAGACCGGTATGAAAATAGTCTGTACGAACTTGAGATCGATCTTAAAAGAAAATTTCCGAATCAACCCATTTTGAGCGTCGTGGGGGATATCCTTGATTCTGTAAAGATTAACGAAATATTGGATAAAAATAAAGTCAGCCTCGTTTATCATGCAGCGGCCTACAAGCATGTTCCTTTGATGGAAAGAGAACCCACCGAAGCAGTCCGTAATAACGTGTTTGGCACATTGAACGTTGCCAGACTGGCTGTCGAGAACCATGTGGACAAATTTGTGCTCATTTCCACAGATAAGGCAGTAAAGCCGGCGAATATCATGGGGACTACCAAACGAGTGGCTGAAATGATTATCCAAGGGCTCTCTGGCAATGGCAGTGGCACGAAGTTTATTGCGGTTCGATTTGGAAATGTTATCGGAAGCAATGCAAGCGTCATTCCAATATTCCAACATCAAATAATCGAAGGGGGACCCATCACGATTACTCATCCAGAAGCAACACGTTACTTTATGTCCATTTCTGAGGCTGTTCAGCTTGTTATGACTGCCGGGGCGATGGGAACGGGTGGAGAAATATTTCTGTTGGATATGGGAGAGCCTATCAAAATTATAGATATTGCAACGAAATTGATCAATTTTTCCGGACTAGAACCCGGAAAAGATGTTGAAATTGTTTTTATTGGATTGCGCCCAGGAGAAAAGCTTCACGAAGAGCTGTATTGGCAAGGGGAAGGTATTGTTCCCACTGAGAATAAGAAAATTACGATGCTAAAACCAAACGGGTTATATCCGGATAGATTACACACTCAACTTAAGAAACTCGAAGAATCGAGTCATTTAAGCAATATCCAGGGTATCTATACATTGCTCAAAGAAATTGTTCCAGAGGCAAAGATAGGTAAGGATATAAAAGTTCATTTAATTCTTGGAGAGTATTCTCATCTCCCTATTTAGTCGGCGTGTTATTAAAAAATCAGTTCTAACAAGAATTAGAATAAACCCATATTTCTTAAGTATTCGTCTAAAGGGAATAGGGGATAAGGTTTGGAATGGAAGGTTAGAAACATCATTAGAAGGGAAGGCGTCTGGAGGATGAAGATGTTGTGACTGAATTTTATAGTCTTGTCAACAGGGAGGCAAAGTTAACAAGTTTCTTGTCGTGTCATTTGGAGGCCAGCGGATTTTTGCGCTGGCCTTTTTGTTTGTATGCCTGGCGGGGCCGCACTCATTGGGAGATAAAAGTCCTCCACGGACGATGATGACGAGAACCCTTAGCTGAATCCCGCCAGAGCGGCACAGACGGCACAATAACCCTGATGCATAGCACAGGTGGCCCGGAATATGGTCATTAACCATTCACAAATCACTGTATGCCCAACGGCACGTACGTAAGTGCGAGAGGTTGAGGTCGTGATGACTTCGCCTAATCAGTTTTAGAAATGTTATTCTATCTGCTTGATTTTAATGATTTTTTTCCATTTTCCCTCGGGCCACCCTGACTGAATTTTTCAGTCATCTCAACGATAAAATTTGGAATGATACATGGGTTAAAGGGTAGTGGTTTAGAGCGAAAGATTTAACTTAATGTGAGCCAAAGAAAGGTTGACAAAATCTAAAGTACATAATAATCTTTACGTACATCCAAAAGGAAGGGCATGCATTTTACGATATAGACACTTAAGGTTAGACCAGAATAAGATTTGAAAAAGCCAAGAAGATTCGACCCCGTGGGTAAGGCTGGTAAGAAAAAAGAAGACTTTATATCATGATCGCAGTGCTTGATGCAAGCGTCGCTTTGAAATGGCAGTTTGAAGACGAAGCCATAGCCACTTATTTCTCCGTTGGAGTGAGCCTGAAGGTCTGAAGCAATAGCGTTCTTCAAAGCATTGAAGTCTAATGAAATATTAGAGAGCCTAGAGAATTAGTGAGAACGGAAGAAAAAGGAATCAAATCCCGTTATGGGACTGTGAATTTTGAAAAGAGAAAGCATCCCAGGTTTAACGTTGACCTGCCTGTAGAGTACAGTCGAGCTGACCTGTTCGCTGACCAGGGTCGTGCGGTGAATGCCAGTGAGGGAGGATTGCTCCTCTATCTTCCTGAGCAGATGGAGTTAGGGAACCATCTGAGATTAAAGCTTTTTTTTACGATGGGTTCTGAACTGAATGCTATTGAGACGCTGGTTGAGGTAGTGTGGGTGGATGTCCATCTGGGAAAGGATTGGGGAGATTATCGGACCGGGGTCAGGTTTGTAGAAATTCCCACGGAGGAGATGGACAAACTAAAGAGTTTCTTGAGAAGTCTTTCGGGATAGGTCAACTGAGAAAAAATAATTTCTGGGATGAAAGCTAAAAAATACACTTTCCAAAGATTGTGACCATATATCCTTAGAATTCATCATTCTTTATTTAAATTTAAGCGAAAAAAGGGTGGATCCAGTCAGGTCGCCCCTTTTCGTTTCTCTGGAGCCCACGGATGGATTCCTGCCGCCAACCCGCCGGTCACCAGTGGGGTATCACCAACCCCTCCGTCTTGATACTTCGACGGCGCAAAATCCCATCCCTCAGGACGGTGTCAAAAGCGCCGCTCAGTATCAACCCTGAGCAAACCCCAGGCTTTATCCCGGAGAAAGTCGAAGGGTTGATTTTTTGATCCTTATTTGATATCCTTATTAACCGATTTAGCTTGATGAGTGTGAACAGCGGAACGCTGATTTCTTAACTCTTTTTCCTCTTATTCCAAGGAGGGCTGAACGGTTAATGATCCTAGTGACCAATGATGATGGTATCCATTCGAAGGGCATTATCGTGTTGGCAAAGGCTCTCCAAGAGATGGGGGATGTTTTTGTCGTTGCTCCAGATAGGGAGAAGAGTGCCGTTGCCCATTCTCTTACCCTTCACCGGCCCCTTCGAGTAGAAAAGATTAAAAAGAATTTTTATGCCGTGGACGGAACCCCAGCCGATTGTGTACATCTGGGAGTCAATGCGATCCTCCCTGAACGACCCCGATTGATCGTCTCAGGCATTAACAAGGGAGGAAATTTAGGAGATGATATTACCTATTCTGGAACTGTTTCAGCTGCTTTCGAAGGTACCTTGTTGGGGATTCCTTCGTTCGCCATCTCCTTGGTCTCAAGGAGTCATTTCAAATTTGATGTGGCTGCCCGCTTCGCCGTGAAGGTAGCACAGCACATTTTTAAAAAAGGGCTTTCAAAAGATACACTTCTCAATATCAACGTTCCGAATCTGGACGAAGAAAAAATCAAAACCTATAAGATCACCCAACAGGGGAGATGGGTCCATAATGGAAGTGCGGTCATAGAGAAGGTAGATCCAAGAGGGAAAAAGTACTATTGGATCGGGGGTGGACAGCTCATCTTTGACAAGAGAAGGGATACAGATTTTGAGGCCGTGTCCAATGCCTATATCTCCATCACTCCCCTCCACCTCGATTTGACGCACTATCCATCCATTGGGCCACTGAGAAAGTGGAGGCTTTAAACTCTGATTTTGGATTTTAGCCCGACGGGAGAATCGGAAGGGTAAGAGTTAATAAGGTTCTAAATGGGGAAACGGGTTTATATCGAGACTTATGGTTGTCAGATGAACGAACATGACACGGAGCGGATCCTTCGCCTCTTAGAGGGGTTCCATTACCTTGAAACAAAAGACGCTCAAGAAGCCGATGTTATTCTCATCAACACGTGCAGCGTCCGAGAGAAGCCTGAACATAAGGTCTATAGCGCACTTGGAAGATTTAAATGGCTGAAGGAGAAGAGGGGAGCGGTTATTGGAGTGGCCGGGTGCGTTGCCCAGCAGGAAGGGGACCGACTCTTAGATAGGATTCCTTATTTGGACATGGTCATTGGAACCCATGCTATCCCCATGCTTCCACAACTATTACAAAAAATAGAAGTTTCTGGAGAAAGGGTTTGCAAGGCAAGTTTTGATCCAGCGGGGAACTATCTGAAGACAATCCTTCCTCAAGAGCCTCTGGATAAGGTAAGGTCGTATGTCACCATCATGCAGGGATGTGATCACTTCTGCTCATTCTGTATTGTTCCGTATGTAAGGGGAAGAGAACAAAGCCGACCCAGTCGAGAGATTATCGAAGAAGTGGAGCGCTTGGTTGAAATGGGTGTAAAGGAAGTTTGCCTCCTCGGGCAGAATGTAAATGGTTATGGGAAAGGGGTAAAGGAGGAGATCAGCTTTTCAGAACTCCTGGAGCGTATCAACGAAATAGAAGGACTGGATCGGGTTCGATTTACCACTTCCCATCCAAGGGACCTGTCCGAAGAGTTGATACAAGCCTATTCGAAACTTTCAAAACTCTGCGACCACATCCATCTTCCTTTTCAATCGGGTTCGGACAAAATTCTAAAAACCATGCATCGGGGATATACGGAAGAATCCTATCTTGAAAGAATAGACCGCCTGAAAAAGGTCTGTCCTTCCATTGCCGTAACTGCGGACGTGATCGTAGGATTTCCGGGTGAGGAGGAAAGGGACTTTGAAGAAACATTAAACCTTATTCAGAAGGTTCGATTCGACGACCTCTTCTCTTTTAAATACTCGCCGAGAAAAGGAACCCGGGCTGCTCAGTTTACGGATAAGGTTGAAGAGAAAGTGAAGCAGGACCGGCTCTCTGTCCTTCAGGAGATTCAGAAAGAAATCACTCTTCAAAAAAATCAGGAATTGGAAGGACGTGTTGAAGAAGTATTAGTTGAAGGCCGAAGCAAACAGAGCCATCAAGATGTGACTGGTAGAACCCGAACCAATAAAATCGTTAACTTTGAAGGCGATTTAAGTTTGGTAGGCCAATTGGTTCCCGTGCGAATTACCAAAGCTTATCCCCACTCCCTCCGCGGTGAAAGTTTAGGCGTTGAGTTCGCCTGTTCTCCGCAGTGCTTACTCTGCCGAAGCGGCTAAAGTTACGCGGGCCGAAAGTGCTGCCACTGAAAGGAGATGCCATGATGCGATTCGAGCAAACCTTCATGAATTTTCTTCTCCAACACCAGGAGAAACACAACCGCACCTACCACTTCCTGATCCTCATGGATGCCATGATCAGTGCGGCAAAGCATATCCAGCACTACTATTTGACGGGTGCCTTAAAAGGAAACCTCGGCTTAGCAGGGGACATAAACGTCCAAGGCGAGGATGTGATGCGTATGGATCAAATCGCCCAGGAGATCACGATTAATTATTTAAGGGCCTCGGGTCGGGTCATTCATGCGGTCAGTGAGGAATCGGAGGAGATCATCTCGATGAATCCCGATGGGGGACGTTATTTTGTCTATTTCGATCCTCTGGATGGTTCATCCAATATCCCCCACGGACTGCCGATCGGCTTTCTGTTCGGGATTGCGAAACGTAATCTGGAAGGTCCTGAGGACGGTCACCTAAGAGCCGGAAAGGATTATATTGCTGCCGGCATGTTCGTGATTCCAACCGGGACGTTCACGCTCGGGCTCAAGGATGCAGGGACCTGGCAGTTTCACATCGACGAGACCATGAATTTTGTCAGGCCTGGCCGTATGATCCTGCCGGAAGACACCAAGAGTTGGGAATTGTCATTCAATGCATCCAACCGCTACACCTATGCTGAGTGGGTTCAGAAATGGATCATGGAGAATGAAACGAAGTATGCCTTCAGGTACCTCGGCGCATTAGCTGGAGATTTCCACAGGATCCTCTCAAACGGCGGCATGTTCATGTACCCAGCCATCGTTAATCATCCAAATCCAAAAAAGAACCGCCCCGAGGGCAAACTACGCCTCATGTATGAAGCGGCGGTCGTGGCCTTCATGTGCCGCGAAGCGGGTGGGACAGCTGTCAATGAGGTGGGAATTCCGATTCTTGAGATCCAACCGAAGAAACACCACCAGCGAACGGCGATCTACGTAGGTTCCAAGAAATTGGTAGAAGATATTGCTCAAGTATTAAGAGAAAAAGGCTAAGAGCTTATCCACAAACAACTTTCCCCCCCCTTTGCGTAAAGGGGGGCGAGGGGGGATTTTACAAACAGTAATTATTTAGGGACAAGTTCTAATTTCGACTTATCATAGAGGTCTTTGAAAGGAGAGAAGGCCATGGCAAAGAGAAAAGTTTCCAAAACCGATTTCAAAAAAGCCATTGAAATAGGACGGCCGCCCAATATCATGAGGCTTTTCCCCAACTCAAGAGGCTTAATCGTGAGCGGCAAAGTGGTCGATCGAGCCATGATTGCTAAAGGGAAAGCGGTCGCTATGGCTGCAAACGGCCGAAATCAATTTGTCATCCGGGGAGCCCTTCAAGCCGCCCAGCGGGCCAACGCTCCTGTTATTATCGAGATCGCAAAATCGGAAGGAGGCGCAAAAGCCTATTGCGCAGTGAACTATTGGAATATAGCCATGCTCGTCGATACCCTCTGCAACGAACTTGGTATTACCATTCCGGTGGCGATCCATGCCGACCACTATGGAATTAGGAATGAGAAGGAACTTGAGGCTGCTAAGGTTGAGATACCTACCTTCTTTGAAGCCGGAATGACTTCGATCGCCATTGACGCCTCGCATCTTCCGGACGACAAAAACCTTTTAGCCAATATTGCCATCCATCCCTTTCTCCCTAAATGGGCGGGCCTTGAAACAGAAGTGGGTGAGATCAAAGGAGAGGAAGGACTTTCCACGGTGGAAGAGGCCCTGTTTCTCATCCAGGGGCTCAATGCCCATGATATCTTCCCGGATTGGATTGCTTTGAATAATGGAACGACCCACGGTATCGAAGAGAAGGATTCCGGGATCCAGGTGCAATTGACCGCAGATATTCACAAAGCCTTAGAAAAATATAAGATCTCTGGCGCTCAGCACGGGACCTCCGGTAACAGCTCCGAAAGGCTTCGTCAAATCGTTGCCAAAACCCATACCACAAAAGCCAATGTCGCCACCGCCCTTCAGATGATCTCATGGGGTGTCCAGGTGAATGATTACGGAAATGCCATTCTGGATGCGAATGGGAATTTCAGCAAAGTGAAAGGAGAGGGCGTTTCTGAGGAGATGTGGACAGAGATGGTGGCTTATGCCCAGTCGAAAAGCTGGAAAAAGGGAGATTATAAAAATCTTAACCTCCCATTTGAAAATAAACTGCTTGCCCAACCAAGAGAGATCAGGGACCGGATGGTAAAAGAAGTAGAAGACTTTGCTTACAAGATGATGACGGAGGTCTTCAACTCCCAGGACACCGCTCCCCTTGCCGTCGAAGCCATTTTAAAGGCAGGTTCCTATGATCTCGGTCCTAAAGTCGCCCGGATAGAAAACCCTTCGGAATGGCCAGAAAGCAAGATCACAGAACGAGCTGCCCGTCTTGGGGCCGATAAGGGACCCGCCGGCAAATTCGATGACTAAGAAATCATCTAACCCCCAGAGCTTTCATGCTGAACTCGGTTCAGCATCTGACAAATCAAAGGCTCATTTGGCCTATGGCTGCTACAACTGACATCGGGGGATTAGATGGCAATGACCAGACGAATAATCATCATCAGAAGAATACTGTTGGGCAGTGCCCTCTTCCTAGCTCTTCTACGGCTGGGGATGGATAGGTGTGCCGCTCTGGTCCATCGTCCCTCGAAGACCTCGACCAAAATTGTGAGTTACACGACAGAGCGGTGCCCCTATTGCAAGAAGTTGCGGCGTGACTTAGCGGCGAGCGCAATCTCCTACAAAGACTACGATGTAGAGAAGACCCTGCAGGGCCAATTGGGCTTTTGGGCACTCCGTGCAAGAGGAATCCCTGTATCGGTCATTGGGCCAAAAATCGTTTACGGTTACAGAATAGAGGAGATCCAGAAGGCTTTAGCAGATTTGGGGTATCCATACAGACCAGCGGACTAATCTCCAAATTCGGATTGTTCCTGCCTACCACAAGCAGGAATTTTGTAACGCGGAATTAAGGCCGAGAATTTCAAATTGGAGATTTTGAAGGTTCCATTCCGCGATCCGCATTCTACATTCCGCATTTGAATTAGGTATGTTTCATTACGATGCTCGAAATGATGTCGGCGGCCTCGTCTCCCCGGTCGGCAGCGTTGCTGAGATGGCGATAAATCTCGCGCATCTTAAGCATGTAGACCGTATCTGTCCCCTTGAAGAGATGAGCCAGAGCTAAATGGTAAGCCTTCTCCATCTGATTTTCATAAGATTTGGCTTGGACTGCATGTTCCAGGGAAATCTTGGGGTAATCTTTCAAAATTTTAACCGCGTCGTTTAACTCTCTGGCCACTTTCCGGAGGATGTTGACCATCTCTTTGATGTGTTCGTCTCCCCTGACTTCGTAAATCTCCATTTCGTCCACCGTCGTGTTTGCATAGTCCACGACATCATCAATGGCCCGCGAGAGAGCATAGATATCCTCTCGGTCCAGAGGGGTGACAAAGGTTTGATCGAGTTCTTCGACAAGGATTCGTCTCAGTTCATCTGCCTCCCGTTCGATATTTCGAACAAGATTCGCATTTTCTTTCGTTTCGTTCTCCACAAAGTTCCAAAGGGCCTCGAGACCCTCCAGAGTCTTGGAAGCTTGACGAGAAAGAATTTCGAAGAACCGGCCTTGACTGTCATGAAATGGCTTTCGTCTTTTGAAACCAAATACCATTTTTCTCTCCTTCTCTAAGTTATCTGTCCAACTTATAATTGGAGATATAAGATTTTCTAATATTTTCGTTTAGGAAATCAAAGAGAGAAGTTCCTCCGGTCTTTCTATCACCAGATCAGCACCCGCTTTGATTAAAGAATCCTTCATTACTTTCCGTTTGGCATGACCCTTGATAAAACCAACGGCGAGTATGGACAGATCCCTTTTCGCTGCTCGAGCGGCCGCTATGTCATCGACCACATCTCCCACATATCCACACCGAGGGTTAGAGATGCCTATTTCTTCGACTGCCTTTAGAACGGGATAAGGATAAGGTTTTGAACATTTAATCTTTTTTCCTGTTGAACGAAAGATGCGGTTCTCCTCATCCGTACACTCATCGAGAGTGACCACGCTATCGAAATAAGGACGGAGATGAAAACGTTTCAGGGCCAGCTCGGCTTCATACTTGGGTCGGCCACTGGCAATGCCCATCCGGACTTTCCGCCGAAGAGAGGAGAGGATTTCTTTGGAGATCAAAAGTCGCTCCTGCTCGTACAATCCTTTCCCCGTATAGAAGATGGGGCGAAGACCATAATAAGGGGTGAACTGTTTTCCCAGGTAGAGTTCTTGAAAAATCCTTTTGACTAGATTTTCCTTTTCAAGATCTCCCGCCCCATAGACCCAGCCTTGCCAGGAACTTCCTAATATCCGGCGAATCCCTCGCAACCCTCCCCCTGATGTTTTCAGCTTTTCTAAGAAAGCGAGGAGATGCTTCCTCTTTGTTCGTATGATAGGTTTCGAGCGAGATATGGAAGACTCTGTTTTGAGATAAGAGAGAGTCTCTTGAATGGAAGAAAATCTTTTTAGTTTTCGAAGAGAAGGGATACCTGAAATGGAGAGAAGATAAAGGAGGAGTCCGGAGGTTAAATCCCAGTCACTATTGAAACCTTCTACCGATTTAAAAAGGGAAATTTCCTCGTTTGTGATCCAACTCCCCTTGCTTCTTGCAAACCCGAGGCAGATTTCCAGATAGATCTGGATGGTTCGCTGAATGGTTTTGCGATAAGACCTTGAAACATCAATTAAAACTCCGTCCATATCGAAGATTATGACATCTAAGTTCATAAAATCCCAATTATCAAATCCCAAATGGCAAATAAAAAGATCAAAGGTTAAGGCTGAGGTTAAGGTTAAGAAAAAAAGATTAGTTTCATAAATATTGTTTGTAATTCAATTCTTTACGTTTAAACCAAAAATCTCGACCTCAACCTTAGCCTTAACCTATTTCTTCTTGATCTCATCCATTACCGCCTGGACAAGACTTCCCACATCTAATCCCTGCATCCGGTGCTGCCTCCGTCGTAGCACAGATTAATCCTAATAGCATATTTATTACCGTTTTGTGAAGAAGATATTTGCCCCCAAATCCCGATTTGGGAAAATGTCATTGCCAGTGGAACGAAGCCTTATCCATGAGATTGCCACGCCTGCGTGCCGTAACGTCCGCATAACCCACCTATCGCATGCAGACACTTCGGCGTGCAGGCACGCACCGCTTCCCGCTTTTAGCAGGACTCGGAATGACAGAATGGGGGAAGGGATCCATCCTCTAAATTGGAATTCGGGTTGCCCAATAGTGCTGATCAGAAATATTAACGTCCCATTTTCGTTGACAATTCTTGAATTTGGATATAAAAGGCTATCTAGGGAAACAATGGCTGTGAGAGAGAAAAGATCAACACGGCTCCACATTGGACGGGATATTTGGCACGGGGGAAGGCTATGATTATCGGAGTTCCAAAAGAGATTAAGGAAGTTGAGAAAAGGGTGGGCATGACTCCTCAGGGTGTGGATGCCTTGGTGGCCCACGGTCATCGTGTGCTTGTTGAAAGAAGTGCAGGGGAGGGCAGTGGTTTCTCCGACCAGGAATATCGGAAAGCTGGAGCAACACTCGTTGAAGGGACAAAGGTTGTCTGGGAGGGAGCCGACATGGTAGTAAAGGTTAAGGAGCCCCTGGAGTCGGAATTTTCCCTAATGAGGTCTGGTCAGGTCCTTTTTACCTATCTCCATCTCGCAGCGAATAGGGAACTGACTCTAAAATTGATGGAACGCCGGATCGTCGGCATCGGTTACGAAACCGTCCAGGGACAAGACGGATCCCTTCCTCTTCTTCGACCGATGAGCGAGATTGCGGGAAGGGCCTCGGTCCTTGCAGGAGGGATGTGCTTAGAGGCGAGGCATGGGGGGAGGGGAGTTCTCCTGTGCGGGGCCTCAGGTGTTCCCCTGGCTAAAGTGGTCATCCTTGGAGTAGGGGTGGTCGGTACCAATGCCTGTAAGGTTGCTCTGGGGATTGGCGCTCGCGTCAGCATTCTCGATATCCACCCGGAAAGACTGAGTTATCTCCATGACATTACTCAAGGTCATATTGCCACGTTTATTTCCAATCGAATGACGATCGGAGAGGAGATCGCAGGTGCTGATCTTGTTATTGGAGCAGTCCTCATTCCGGGTGCCCACGCACCCAAGCTGGTGACCCGTCCGATGCTGAAAAGGATGCGGCATGGTTCTGCCGTGGTAGACATCTCTGTGGATTAGGGTGGGTGTTTTGAGACCACACGCCCCACCACTCATGAGAATCCGACCTATATCGAAGAAGGGATCGTCCATTATTGCGTGGCCAATATTCCGGGGGCCTTTCCGAGAACTTCCACGTTCGCCCTCACCAATGTGACCTTTCCTTACGTTTTTCAGATTGCAGACAAAGGTTATGAGAAGGCAATGGAAGAAAACGAGGCGTTGAGAAAGGGCCTTAATCTGATTGATGGACAGGTTGTTTATCAGGCCGTGGCCGAGAGCTTAGGATTGAAAAATCCTTCCTGATATGGTAAACCATTTCTACCTTTTCCAGGTGTTGGAATGGCGAAAATACCCAAAAGAGAAAGGTTGACCATCGCGATCGATGGCCCTTCGGGGGCCGGGAAGAGCACTGTCTCGAGGTCTTTGGCCAGACGGTTGGGTTACATTTATATTGACACCGGAGCCATGTATCGCTCTTTAGCGCTCAGGGTTCAAGAGAGAGGTATCTCTCCAGAGGATGAATTGGCACTCAACCCATTGGCTTTATCCCTTCATATCCACTTCGTCACCGAAGGGGAACAAACCCGTGTCTTTTGTGAGAGAGAGGATATTACGGAAGCCATCCGCACTCCTGAAATCAGCCGTCTCGCCTCTTCCATTTCGAAGCAAAAGGGCGTAAGAGAAGCTTTGGTTCAGATGCAAAGGGAGATGGGGAAGGAAGGTGGCGTCGTCCTGGAGGGACGGGACATCGGGACGGTTGTTTTTCCTGACGCCGATGTTAAATTCTATCTGGATGCCGAGAGTAATGAAAGGATAAGAAGAAGATACGATGAAATGGTTGAAAAGGGAGTGAAGGTAGATTTCAAGGAAACACAGGAAGAATTGTTACAGAGGGACCATAATGATACGCATCGGATCCATTCTCCTCTCAAAAGGGGAACCGATGCGGTGTTCATTGACTCCACCCATCGGTCTGTGGAAGAGGTCGTGGAAGAGATGGTCCGAATCATCAAAGAGAGAATTAAAAGTTAGATTGGATGAGTTAAGCGGTGAAGATCACGAGACCCCCCTGCGTGCTCTGCTTTCGTCCCGGAAGGCAGGACTTCGCACAGGCAGGGGAAACGCCCACTCGCTAGCAGTGGCGCTTCGGCGTGCAGGCAGGGTCACTGCCGGGTCTTTTGTGGGGAGAAAAAATGAAGCGAATGATCGTGGAATCGGCTTAAAACTCCATCCTAAGGTATTGATTCAGAAAGAGAAAATTGGTTTCCTGGCCGCCACTTCGACTCCCTCTTGGGTCATCCAAAGCAAAAGAACCGCAGATTTGGCAGCTGAAAGGCCTAATGGGTTAAAAAATTTGTTTTTTATTGCCCGGTATGCTATATATTTTTCAATCATCAGAAGAAGGGAGTTTTGAATGGTGAAGGAAGAATTGGTTTCCTCGGAGGAAGAGAAAAAGCAAACCTCTCTTGGAGGAGAAGCGGAAAAGAAAGAGAGAAGAGAGCTTCCCCGCAGGGATGAACCCGAAGATTTTCAAACACTTTATGAAGAGAGCCTAAAGACCTTGGAGGAAGGTCAGATCCTCAGGGGAACAGTCATTGACATTACTCCGGATCACGTGACCGTGGATGTGGGATATAAGTCCGAAGGACAGATCCCCATGCAGGAATTTTTGAAAAGGGACAAGAAGCTCGATGTGAAGATTGGAGACCGGATTGATGTGCTTTTGGAGAAGAAGGAGAGCGAGGAAGGGTTACTGACCCTCTCGAAGGAAAAAGCGGATAAAATAACGATATGGAGGGATATCAGCAGATCCTGCCGGGAGGGGGAGGTCCTGGAGGGGGAGATCGTTGGCAAAGTGAAAGGAGGGCTCTCTGTCGATATTGGCCGGATTCTCGCTTTTTTACCGGGCTCTCAAATTGACTTGAAGCCCATTCGGAATCTGGATGCTTTGATCGGTCAACGATTAAAGTTTAAGGTGATCAAATTCAATCGGAAACGAAACAATATTGTCCTCTCCCGACGTGTTCTTCTCGATGAAGAGCGAAAGCATTTGAGAGAGGAAACCTTGAAAAATCTCAAAGAGGGGGATGTGGTCGAGGGGACGGTGAAAAATCTCACCGACTACGGTGCGTTCATCGACTTGGGTGGAATGGATGGGCTGCTCCATATCACGGATATCTCCTGGGGTAGAATTGGGCATCCTTCTGAGAAACTCTCCGTCGGAGATCGGATCAAGGTAAAAGTCCTTCACTTTGACCAGGAGAAAGAAAAAGTTTCATTGGGGTTAAAGCAAGCCCTTCCTGATCCCTGGAAGTCCGTGCCTCAGAGATATCGAGTGGGGTCTCGCACCAAGGGGAAAGTCGTCAATGTGACCGATTATGGAGTCTTTGTGGAGTTGGAAGAGGGAGTCGAAGGGCTGGTCCATATCTCAGAGTTGACTTGGAGCAAGAAGACGAAGCACCCCTCCAAGATTGTTCACATCGGTGACGCGATCGAGGTCATGGTCCTCGATTGCGACCCGGCCAAACGCCGAATCTCGTTAGGGATGAAACAGGTCGAGCCCAATCCATGGGCCCTCATCGAGGAGAAATATCCAGTAGGGACCAAGGTGGTGGGAAGGGTAAAAACCGTGACCGATTTTGGCATCTTCATTGGGTTTGATGAAGGCGTGGATGGGCTCGTCCATGTCTCCGAGATGTCGTGGACAAAAAAGATCAAATACCCTGGTGAACTCTATAAGAAGGGACAGGAAGTGGAGGCTGTGGTCCTGAATATTGATCGCAAGAATGAACGCTTCTCCTTAGGCGTTAAACAATTGACTCCGGATCCATGGAAGGATGTCGCACGGAGATATCGAAAAGGAGAGGTGGTCGCAGGGAAGGTTACCAATGTGACCGATTTTGGCGCCTTTGTGGAATTGGAAGAAGGGATTGAAGGACTCATCCATGTCTCTGAGATCAGCCGAGAGAAAGTGGAGAAACCCTCCGATGTCCTGAAAGTTGGGGATGCCCTATCTGCTGTGGTCCTTCACATCGATCCCCATGATCGAAGGATTGGCCTCAGCATTAAACTGCTCAAAGAGAAGGCCGAGAAGGCGGAAATCGAAAAATATATCTCGGACCGAGGCTCCACCTCTCCCAGTCTGGGAGAATTGATTCAGGAAGAGATGGAAAAACGAGGAGGAGGATTACCTCCCAACAAAGAGGACGCCTGATATCAATCGATGATCAATGGCCAATGATCAATAAGCAATGATCAATGACCAATTATCAACAGAGCAACACCCGGTCGGAAAGATCGGATGATCCTTGAGCACTGAACATCGAGAATTGATAATTGACCATTGAGTTCTTTCCCTAAACTCTCTTGACATAAATATTCTTCACAATATCCCTATCCAACGCAAGAGTCGTTTCTCCTATCTGCAAGACATAGGAAGGGTTTTTCTGGTGCATCCTGAGAATGCTGCCCGGAACGATCCCCAGGGTGCTCAACCGGTCAAGTCTTTGGTGTGATTTGGGTGCGATAAAGACGATTCGACCCTCCTCGCCCAATCGCAATTCCTCCAGGGGAATGACGAGAGGCTTCATCTCCTTTTTGAATTTTGTACAGCATTCTCCCCTTGGAATCGGCTTCCCATGGATGCAAGTCGGTGGATGACCGAGAAAGGTACAGACGCTTTCCGTGACCCCGGGACTCAAGATGTGCTCGAGTTTACAGGCCTCCTCTTCGACTTCCTCTTCGGACATTTCAAAGATTTCATGGAGGAGCCTCTCGGTCAGACGGTGACGTCGAACGATCTCTCTCGCTTTCTCCTCCCCGCGTTCCTTGAGGATCATTCGATTGCCTTCTATCTGAAAGAGATCGTCCTTGATCATCTTACGAAGAATGGATCTCGCTTCAATGTCCTGAGTCGTCTCAAAAAGGTGGTCCATATCAGAGACCCCTTCTTCCCTTAACGTCCAGATGAGCTCGAGGAGTTCGTCGATCCGTTCTTCTTCCACTTCCCTAGATCCCCCCCGCCTCATCCGATGGTGACCTTTGCTCCGTTCAGATTCCTGATTCATGGTTTTGCCTTTCTTCTCCAGAAGGATTTAACAAAATCGACGATGGCCGATTGTTCCTTATAGCTATATCCACAGTGGGGACAGCAGATGAGATTGCAGTTTTTCGAAAGGAGGCATCCGGAGTGGCATTTCATCTCCTCCGGAGAGAATTGCTTTGCACAAAGGGGGCACCGGTAAGCGTTAGACTTTTCCATATCACACTCCAAAAAATTTCAATAAAAAATTTACCATCCCCCCCACTCCGAAAGCAATGGGGATGACCACCGCCGATATCCACAGAGCTTTTCTTAACCCTCTCTCTTTAATCATCATAAAAAAATGGGCGATGCAAGGGATGAAAAGGGTGATGGTGACCAAACTGACCAGGATTTGATGGGGATTGAGTTGTCCTCCCTTGGCCAAAACGAATAGACCCGCTGCTCCATAGTCTCTTCTCAGGAACCCAATGATGAATGCCTCGGTAGCCTTGGCGGGGAGGCCCAGCCAATAGACAATCAACGGAGTGGCAGCCTTTTCTAAGAGGGTTAATATGTTTGTTTTATGCAGGCCAAATAGAATGAGAGTCCCTAAGATGAAAAGGGGAACGGCTTCCTTTAAGTACCATTCCATTCGAGCCAGGGTTTTGACCATCACATTGGAGAGCAGAGGGACCCTCAACGGTGGAATCTCTAAGATGAAATCAGAACCTTCACCCGGAATCACCCGAGATGCCAAATAACCCACCAAGATGAGAATGCCAGCGATCATGAAGATCCATGTCAAGAAGTAAAGAGCAGGAAGGCTTGCAAACATCCCAAGAATGATCCCCAATTGAGCAGAACAGGGAACGGCGAGCGCCAAAAGAAGCGTCACGATGGTCCGATCTTTTTCGGTCTCCAGGATCCGTGTGGTCATGGTGGCCATGGTGTCACATCCCAAGCCCAGAACCATGGGCAAAACCGCCTTGCCATTGAGGCCCATCTTTTTGAAGACCTGATTGGTCATCACGGCCAGTCTGGGTAAATACCCGGAATCTTCCATCAGTCCAAAGACCAGAAAGAAACAACCGACGATGGGAAGAACGATCGCAATGGCGTAAGTGAGAGCCATGGTGATGACACCATACGGGCCGATAAAAAGCTCTTGGAAAAAGGGAATAGGGATCAAACGCTGGACGAGGTAGGTGATGGGGGGAAGGAGCCATTTCCCGAATAGGGTTTCCTCCAAAAATTTGACACAGGTCTGTGCTCCGAAGACTCCGACAAATTCATAGGTGATCCAAAGGATGAACAGAAGGACAGGGACCCCCCAGAAGGGGTGAATGGAGAGATTTCCGAGAAAGGCGGCGACCGATTTAGGTGCTTCTCCCCTTAGTCCCATTACTTGTGATAGCAGTTCGTCTACCTTTCGGAGCCTGGCCTGATTAATCAAGTAGCCGATCGGGTCAGCAAAATGGACCTGGATCTCCTGCCGGATTTTTTCGATTTGAAGAATCTTCTCCGCCGAAAGATTTTTGTGAAGCCAACCGACAAGGGTTTCATCTCCGGATAAGACCATCAAGGCCAGAGAACGTCTGGAAATCGGGCTTTCGGGAAGAAGAGATATAATTCGGGAGACGTCGGCCTCGATGGCCTCCGGATAATGGTAGTACAGGTGATGATGCTGCTGGTGGTGGTGATCAGGATGATGAACTTGACTTATCAAATGATCCTTAATCTTCTCCAGACCCTTCCGTCTTGTCGCTACTGTTTTAAGAATGGGAACCCCTAAGATTTTCGACAAGGCTTCGGTTTGGATCTCAATCCCTCTACTTTTTGCCTCATCCCACATATTCAAGAGGACGATGAAGGGAAGTCCCATCTCAAACAGTTGAAGGGAGATGAGGAGACCCCGACGAATGTTTTTGGTGTCGATGACTTGGATCAGATAGCTTTGAGGTTCTTTGAGAAGGATGTCACGGGTGACCTTTTCATCTTCTGACATAGGAATGAGGGAGTTGACCCCCGGGGTATCCAGCACCTGGAACTTTTTCCCATGGGCTGACAGGGTACCTGTGGAAACCTCTACGGTGGTTCCCGGATAGTTCGAAACGGTCACATACTTACCCGTGAGGTAATTGAAGATGACCGATTTCCCGACATTCGGATTTCCGATGAGGATTACTTTCTCTTCAAGAGCTTCGGTGTGTTTGGCTTCGCTGATGCTGCAAGACTCCATACTTTAACTTTTTCTCCTGCCCGTCTTCTCCTTCTGGCGACATTCTTCGCATCGACCGTAGAGTTCCATGAGATGATGGGAGATCTTAAAACGGTAACGCTGGGCAATCCCCTTCTGAAGGGCTTCAAGAGTAGGGTCCTCGAACTCAATAATCTTTCCGCAACCGAGGCAGATGAGGTGGTCGTGGTGGCTTCCTTCTGAAGCAGGTTCATATCGCGTCTCCCCGTCCTCAAATTTTCGTCGGGTGGCCAAACCCAGCTGGGTCAAAAGCTTGAGGGTGCGGTAAACGGTGACGTAGCCGATTTTAGGGTTGGTCTTAGCAACCTGGGCATAAATTTGTGCAAGACTCTTGTGGCCGGAAGAGTTCAGGAAGATGTTGAGAATCTCTTCCCGTTGTTTGGTCGCCTTCAGCCCTTCTTCAGAAATCCGTACCTTAAAAAGATCTGTTTTTATAGACGCCCTCATTTTGAAATTGAATTTCAATTTCATGCTAACTCATCGCCCCTGATATGTCAATGCCAAAATTGACCTTGACTTCGCTCTCTGTTAGAATTCCTTATTGGACGACTGCGGTCTATGACTCTTTCTCATCACCCGAATTTAGGGGGATACGAAAAAATCGTTACCCACAATGACTTCGATGGTATTGTCAGTGCCTCTCTCTGTTCGTGGGTTTTAAAAATTCAGAAAGTGATGTTTGCAGGTCCCATGACCATCGCGCGCTCGCAAATCATGATCACTGAGAAAGATGTGGTCTGCGATCTGCCTTACCCCCTCCAATGCGGACTTTGGTTCGATCATCATGAGGGAAATCTTCAAGAGGTGACACTCCGCAAGATCGATGTCAAATCGATCCCAGGCCGATTCGATTTGAAGCCGAGTTGCAGCCGGGTGGTTTATGAATATTTTTCTGAGCGAGAAGATTTCCCCTCCTATTTCATGAAGGCGGTTGAGGAGG
>Ga0154839_1098_pt1 | contig 22594 bp, 27 predicted proteins | sample Rifle2008BG16ft_FD_116143 | JGI IMG/M metagenome (GOLD analysis project Ga0154839, IMG submission 116143) | Deltaproteobacteria bacterium RBG_16_47_11
ACATTACTGGCATCGTGCTGAATGTCTCGGGTGGGATCGAACTCTTTACTTTCTGATCCTCCCATGCCTTCTTCTTTGCGTCTTGCTTCCTTCTTTAACTGACATTTATCGAAATGAGAAAGGCGGCTCTGAACGCAAAACGCTTTTGTGGAGCGAGACGAGCACAGGCCCTTCTCAATAACGGCCCCTACCTCCCTCACCCCTACCTCCCTCATAGGGTCTTCCCCCTCGGCCCCCTTGCCTTCCGGGTCCTCCTCGGTTAGGGCGAGGGCGAGCCTCATTCACATTCATCTGTCGGCCAATCAGTTCTTTTCCATTCAGGTTGGCGATCGCTGTGCGAGCCTCATTCTGATCAGGCATTTCGACGAAGCCAAAACCTCGTGGTTGGCCACTATACTTATCTCTTACGATAGTCGCTGAGCTTACCTGCCCAAAGGCTTCAAAGGCCGTTTTAAGGTTTTCCTCTTTCACGTCAAATGACAGATTCCCTACATAAATGTTCATCGTTTCCCTCCTATTTAATACTCGACAAAAGTCTTCAGTTTTTCCGCTCGACTGGGATGCTTTAACTTCCTTAAGGCCTTCTCCTCAATCTGCCGGATTCGTTCCCGTGTCACATTAAAGTCCTGTCCCACCTCCTCGAGGGTATGGTCGTGGTTCTCTCCGATCCCGAACCGCAACCTCAGAATCTTTTCCTCTCGCTTATCCAAGGTCGAGAGGACAGTTCGAGTCTGCTTGGCCAGGTTGGAATTAATGGCGGCATCCTGGGGAGAGATGGACCCCTTGTCCTCGATAAAATCCTCCAGACGGCCATCCTCTTCCTCACCGACAGGGGTTTCGAGGGAGATCGTCTTCTTGCTTACCTTTAAAACCTCTGGACATGATGAAGAGGCACTCCCATTTTTTCGGCGATCTCTTCGAGGGTGGGTTCCCTTCCCATCTGTTGAACAAGGGATCGGGAGGCCCGGTTCAGCTTGTTGATGACCTCGATCATGTGGACTGGGATGCGTATGGTCCGAGCTTGATCGGCGATGGCACGGGTAATGGCCTGGCGAACCCACCATGTCGCATAGGTACCGAACTTATAGCCCCTTCGGTATTCAAATTTTTCCACCGCCCTCATGAGTCCAATATTCCCCTCTTGAATTAAATCCAGGAACTGAAGCCCCCGGTTCAAATATCTCTTGGCAATAGAGATGACTAATCTCAGATTGGCCTTGATCAACTCAGCTTTTACTTCCCTGATCTTGGTCTCTCCTTTCTCTATCGCTCTCAAGGCCCCTTTAAGCTGCTCCGAAGAAACGCCACATTCGGTCTCCATCCTGCTGATTCTACGTTTGGAATTTCGGGCGATTTTCTTCCTTTCCTCCAGCTCTTTTCGTTTCAGGTCAACCTTCTTGGTCTTCAAGGGCTTTTTGGTTCGTTGGATCGTGACCCCCAGGCCTCCCCCAATTCTCTTTAACTCTTGTTTGGCCTTTTCCATTTGAGCGTCCCACTGCCTCAGCCTCTGAATGATCCTGCTGACCTGCTCTTCTCTCAGGTTGATCCGTTTAAACGCATCCAGTATTTCAGCCTGTTTTTTGGCCAGTTCTCCCTCAATCTTCTCCCGAGAGGATTTCCTTTTCATACCCCTCAGCTTCTTTTGAAGAAGTTGAACTCCATTTCCTTTTTTCCGGACCCTCTCGATGAGGTGCAGGACTCTCATTTTTTGAAGCTTTTCTGCCTTAAGATTCGTTTCCTCCTCCTCGATCTCAATGGTGACCTCGCTGATTTTCGTCTTTCCGGTTCGTAGAGCCTTTCCAAGGGTGATGATCTCCTTGATCGAAATGGGGCAGCTGAGCACCACACGGAGAATCTCCTGCTGTCCGCTTTCGATCTTCTTAGCCACCTCCACCTCTCCCTCACGGGTCAATAGTGGAAAGGATCCCATCTCCTTCAGGTAGATCCGAACTGGATCGATCATCTTTCCGGCGAGAGCCGGATATCCAACTTCAACGTCTTCCTCCTCCTCCACGGGTTGAGCATGTTCATTCTCTGTACCCACTTCTGGTAGCTCAACGGATAGATCGATATCCAACTCATCGGATAGGAATATGAGATCTTCGGTCGGGTCCAATAGGCAGGCTTTTTCGGAAACCCCTTCTTCCAAGCTTCTCCCTTTTTTCCAATTTCTTTGCATTAAATCTGTTCTTAATGGAACATGGTGAAGGGTTCCGTCGGGCAAGGACAAATATGTGCGCTTAATAGCACTTTAAGCTAGAATGGAATTCACTATAAACTATTCCCAACCGAATAGCAAGGGAATTCATCCGTCGACCTTTTAGAAATGGTGGAGGCCCAATTTAGAAATAGGCATGGATTAGACTCGAGCCGAGTCCATAGGAGACTCTCACTCCACTTGAGTGCGCCCCGCCGCGCACACCATGATGTGGTCATTCCTGAAAAATGAGATGGAAAAGCCTGGGAAGGAAATAAAAAAGGCTCCCTCTAAACGGAGCCTTTTTTATTCTAAAGGGACTTTTCTATTCGAGCAAAGGGCTTAGTCTCGAACACCTCCGTCCCCTGCCATTAAGCTAGGCTCATAGAGATCAATAAAGATATTCCCCAGTTTCGGGACATCTCCTTGGTTAAAGGGAGCCGGGAGTTTGTATTGGTATTGATCCTTAACCCCCGACTCGAATGTAAAAGGGAAAACCACTTCATTGCTTTCATTTCCAGCCTTGTTAATAATAGAAACTTTCAAGGTAATTTGTGTCCACTCCCTCAGAGTAGATGTTTTTGAACTAAACGTGTTCCATTGAATGTATCCCTTGAAGCGCTTTTGGTATTGTGGCTTGAGATAGATCCAGTCGGTCGGGTAATGACTGTAACCAGGCTGGTCCACCACTGCGGCAATTCTCAGCATCTCTCCATCCGGATCCTCTGCTTCAATGTAAATTTTCCAAATATATCCATAAGTTCCATTATCCACGGCAAAAGCGTGGGTAATGATCGGTCCCTTTATCTCTGGCTTGGGTTGAGCCCACCCCCGCGGGCTGGCAAAAAGAACCAAAGCCATAACCACCCCTAAGAGCAGATATAGTAATCTTTTATTCATCAATGGTTCCTCCTCTTTGTTTTCTATTTGGCGTTACACAAAAAATCTAATAATCCAAATTTGGGATGTCAAGGAAGGTGAAATGATGGAGCCCGCGGATTTGGTTCTCGAAGTTTAAAGGAATGGTGATGTCACATTTGGACTGTCACTTGAAATACGATGTCCAATGGAGAGGTTTAAGAGTCGTGCTCGATTTTTCTTTTTGCATGGGTCATTTATTTGGTATCATAGAAAGAAGGGTTTGAACCCAAAATCGTCTTGAGTCTCGGAGAATTAGCTGTCATGGTTCTATTTGCCGTGAGTGAAGAGAAGAATAGGTGGCTTAAGGAGAGGATGGAGGCCCTGGGTATCCATGAGAAAGACATCGAAGAGAAATTCGTTCGGTCCTCCGGTAGCGGAGGGCAGAAAGTGAATAAGGCCTCCACCTGCGTTTATCTCAAACATATTCCAACAGGATTTGAGATAAAATGCATGAAAGAGAGGAGTCAATCTCTCAATCGCTTTCTTGCAAGGCGCGAACTGGTGAGAAGGGTCGAAAAGGGGTTAGGGCGGCTGACCCCTGAAAATATTATAATGGAGAAGGCAAGACGACGAAAATCAAAAAGAGAGAAGAGGGCAAGGCTAAAATATCGCAAAGAGTAAACCTTAAGGGTGCATTGAAAAGGCGGCTGAGTATACTTCCAAACCTTTACAACGCGGGTTTTCTTCATATTTTATGGGGAACATGCGATGTCACCGAAGGTGTATTTGGGAATATGCTGGAAAACGGAGTAGCCAAACGTTTAAAGGTGCCGCCCTGCCTTCGCCGAAGCGGCTACGCGCAGGCAGGTGTAAAGGTTCTCCAGCACACCCAACCGCCTTTTCGAACATTTTTTATGCAACTGGGAGGTAAACTCTAAAAAATGTGGGAGGGGGAAGGTTGTGGAAAATGACATTGCAAAATTTCTGTATGAGATGGGTCAGCTCAAAAGGGTAAAACGTTCGGGCTGGTGGATTGCCGGCGTAAAAGACCCTGAAAGCGTGGCAGAACATACTTTCAGGACGGCTGTCATTGCTTATCTTCTTGCCCGTTTGGAAGGAGCAGATACCGGAAAAGCTGTTCTCTTGGCATTATTTCATGATTTACCGGAAACAAGAACGAACGATGCCCATCGAATTGTCAGGAGATATGCTGACTGGAGAGACGTTGATAAGAAGGCAATGAGCGAACAGAGTAAGAGACTTCCTGAAGAAGTGGCGAATGAAGTCGTCTCTTTTTTTGAGGAATTCGAAAAGGAAGTTTCTTCTGAGGCAAAGCTGGCCCGTGATGCCGATCTCTTGGAATGCTTAATACAGGCCCGTGAATATCAGGCATTAGGATATAATGATGTCACCGATTGGATCTTGAATGCTCAAGCCGCGCTCACAACAGAATCAGCAAAGAAGATAGCTGCGGAATGCCTTAGGACAGAGCCCAAGGATTGGTGGCAGGGATCAAAGTCATTGGAAGGGAAAAGAGGAGTCCATGGTGATTAAAAATATATTTTGGGACTTGCCTAAAGTGATCATAGAAGAAATGTCTGAGACGGTACTCGATACCGAGCATTTCAGACTCGAACGTATCATTTCGTCAGGGCAAATGACGCCGCCCGGCGAATGGTATGACCAGGATACGAATGAATGGGTGGTTTTATTGGGTGGAAATGCAGGTTTGTTATTTGAAGGTGAAACAGAAGTATGCGTGATGCGCCCTGGCGATTATGTCCATATTCCAGCCCATAGGCGTCATCGCGTTGAATGGACGGACCGTGAGCAGAAGACCGTCTGGTTAGCATTGCACTATCAATAGAGGCTACCTCTAAAAATGTCATTCCTGCGAAAGCAGGAATCCATAAACTCTTGACATAACTGGACTCCCGCCGGAGTTTACCCCGTACTGGTTACGGGGAGGAGTGACGAATTGGGAATTATTAGAGGTTCCCTAGAATCTTGGACCAGAGATACTTGAGAAAGGGGTTGACAGAATGAAGAAGAGACTTGTTGTGATTGGAGGAGTGGCCGCAGGCCCCAAGGCGGCGGCGAAGGCGAGGCGATGTGATCCAGAGATGGAAATCGTCATTTACCAGGAGGAGGATGAAATCTCCTATGCCGGCTGCGGACTACCTTACTATACGAGTGGTGTCATCGGGGAAAGGGATGAGTTGATCTCCCGAACCCCCGGACAGTTTGCCTTAGAAGGGATCCGGGTATTGAAGAATCGTCGGATTGAAAAGATTGATGTCCAGAACCATCGTGTCTCAGGAAGAAAAATTGGGTCGGGAGAGACCTTTACGGATCACTTTGACCGGTTGGTTCTCGCAACAGGCGCCTCTCCCATCCGGCCCAAAATCGAAGGCATTGATTTAAACAATATCTTCTATCTCCGTTCGATCTTTGATGCCGATGCGTTCACCCAACAGATCCGATCCGAAAGTATTCGAAACGGTGTGATTGTAGGAGGGGGTTATATCGGGCTTGAGATGGCCGAATCGCTTGTCCATTTGGGCAAGAATGTAACGATTGTTGAGCTGGCTCCTCAAATCCTAACACTTTTCGATGAGGATTTTGCTGGCATCTTACGACAATATCTGGAGAAGAAAGGGATAAAGATCTTCACCTCAGAAGGGATCCAGGCATTGAGGGGCAAAGAAGGGAAGGTTACTCATGTGCAGACGGCCGCCCGTGAGTTAGAAGCAGAGGCCGTTTTGATGAGTCTTGGGATTCGTCCTCAGGTTGACCTGGCAAAAGATGCAGGATTAAAGATGGGGGAGACCGGAGCGATCTGGGTCAATGAAAAGATGGAGACAAGTGCTGAAGGGATTTATTCTGCCGGAGACTGTGCGGAAACGACCCATCTCGTAACAGGGAAGAAGGTTTGGGTCCCCTTAGGATCGACTGCCAATAAACAGGGAAGAGTGGTTGGGGCCAATGTCTGCGGCGGGAATGCAACCTTTCCGGGGGTGATGGGAACAACGGTCTTTAAGACCTTCGATTTTAACGTGGCCAAGACCGGGTTGAGTATGAGGGAAGCTGAAAAGGAAGGTTTTCATCCCCTTCAGGCCGTTGTCCGGGGATATGATCGAGCTCATTATTACCCGGGAGGCAAGGAGTCCACCTTAAAGCTGATAGCAGAGAAAGAGACAGGGCGGATTCTGGGAGGCCAGGCGGTCGGCGAGGGTCCCTCAGACAAATTCATCGATATTTTGGCGATGGCCCTCCATGGACGAATGACCTGTCGGGAGTTGGCCTCTGTGGATCTGGCTTATGCCCCTCCATTCAGTCCCGCCCTCTCTCCAGTGATCGTGGCGGCAAACGTACTCACGAACAAATTGGAGGGCAAGGTAGAAGGGATTCAGGTTTCTGAGGTGAGAGAGAAACTCGAAACCTCAAGAGAAAATTTTCAGGTATTGGATGTCAGAGAAGAGGACGAGGTTAAGGCGAAGCGGATTCCCAATACCCTCTGGGTCCCATATGGGGAATTAAAAAAACGTCTCGGTGAACTTGATAAAGAGAAAGAGATAGCGGTCCACTGCGAATCGGGCCTTCGTTCTTATAAAGCCTGTCTCAGACTCCAGCACGAAGGTTTCAAGAATGTGAAGAATATCGATGGAGGAATGCTCTGCTGGTGCTACGATCTCGAATCCACCCCCATCCGCCCCTCCCCTTCAAAGGGGGAGGGATAGCCTGCCTGCCGGTTGGCAGGGGTGAGGGTGATGTGATCCAAATCCCTCCATCCCCTCTTTGCTAAAGGGGGTTAGGGGGGATTAGCAGTTTTCATTATTCATGGGTAGCCAATTGGCCATGGCTAAATTGAATTATTAGAGCAGGGGATGATGCGAGGTGGCTACAAGAGAATTATACTTAGTAGACGGCCATGCTCATTTGGAGGAGTTGGGTGACCTCCAGGAATCTCTTCAAGAGGCCAAGGAGGCAGGGGTATGCGGTATCCTCGCTGTAGGAATGGATATCGAGTCGAATAAAAACATTCTTCAGATCGCTGAGGCCAATACTCAATACGTCTATCCGGCGCTGGGTTATCATCCATGGAAAATTAAGGAAGAAGAGGTGGAGGCGAACCTTTCTTTCATTCGGGATCGGGTTAGGAAATGTGTGGCCTTAGGTGAAATCGGGTTGGATTATAAAATAAAAGCCAAAAAGGAGTTGCAGGGGAGGGTCTTTGGAGACCTTTTAGAGATCGCTTTTGAATCTAACAAACCCATTATCATTCACTGTCGATATTCTCATCAGCGGACATTTGAGATGGTGAAGGAAAAGAAGATAGAGAAAGCTGTTTTCCATTGGTATTCCGGCTCTATTAATCTCTTAGATGAGATTCTATCCAGGGGTTACTTTATTTCAGCGACCCCTGCCTTGGTTTACAGTCCCCCTCATCAAGAGGCAATCAAACACGCACCGATAGAGAAGATTTTGCTGGAGACGGACACACCCGTAAGCTATCAGGGAAGAGAGGCAAGACCTAAAGATGTGCAAGTATCCTTGGGGGAGGTAGCCAGGCTTAAGAAATTGGATCCTTTGATCGTAGCGGAGCGGACCACAGCCAACGCTTCTTTCTTCTTCCACGTTCCTTTCCAACCACAAGTTTCTTATTCAATCTGTTGTTGACATATCGTCTAATCCATATTAAAGATAATCGGTTGAACTTCAGCCTACGTGAGCGGGCCACTGATTCTATGGAAGAAAAATGTGCCTTCTGTAAAATCATAAAAGGAGAAGAGTCAGCCGATTTCTTGTATCAAGATGAATCTTTGGTTGTTTTTAAGGATATCCGTCCCCATGCGCCGGTTCATCTTCTCATCGTTCCCAAGGAACATATTCGAAGCCTCAACAATCTAAGAGAGAAAGACGAAGATATTATTTCCAAAATGGTCGTCAGGGCGAAGGAAATAGCAACAGAACATTCCATTGCTCAGTCAGGCTATCGGTTGGTCTTTAATGTAGAGCGGGGTGGCGGCCAGGTCATTTTTCATCTCCATCTTCATTTGCTGGGAGGTTGGTAATTGGAGTTCTTGAAGACTGTGATCAAGGGGATGAGTTTGAACATGAGATTCAACAGAATGGGCACCATTCTTCTAATGTCCTCTTGGGTATTTCTAATCAGTAGCTGCAGCTACATGGTAAAAAATGACCGACACAAAATTTATTCGAAACCCCAATACGGTGTGGATAAGTTCGTGGTGGTTCAAGGTTATAATATTCATTATGTCGAGGCGGGGGAGGGTGAACCCATCCTTCTTATCCCCGGGGCATTTAGCACATACAGACATTGGAACAGGATCATACCGTATCTTTCCAAACATTATAAACTGCTTTGTTTAGATTACCTAGGTGTGGGAGATTCCGACAAACCCCGATCCGGGTTTGGCTACACCATCGAAGAGCAGGCCGATTTGATTGTGAAGATGATCGAGGCATTGCAAATCTCAAGGGTTCAAGTTTTTGGGGTCTCCTATGGGGGAGCGATTGCGTTGAATATTGCTGCCCGGTACCCGGAAAAAGTGAGCAAGATCATCTCCATCGAGGGAAATGGGATTAAGCATCAAGATATTCCCTATCGGCCGATGAAGGGCTTTTTAGGGTGGCCTGTGGTTGGAGAGCTTTCGATTGGAGTAATTCGTTTAGGGATCGCTGACCGGCTCGTTGCGAAATCGGTGATGGGGAAGGCATGGGAGCAAATGACCGAGGCGGAAAAAAAGGAAATTGTTGAGATCGTTGCTAAAAATAACAAAACGGCTTCATCCGTTTCGTGGCATCTTATTTCCCGGACCATCGAGACATCGAGAGATTTCACGGATCAGGCCAAGACCATCCAAACCCCTGTTCTTTATCTTTACGGGGGGAACTCCTACTATCACGGTATGGCAGAGACGAATGCAGAGTTTTTGAAAGCTCACCTTCGAAATGCAAAAATTGTGCGTTTTGATGATGGCATTCATGATTTGGAATTGCAGAAACCGGAAGACGTGGCATCCCTCGTTCTGGAGTTTTTGGGCCGGAACGGAACTGCCCAACAGAGCGAAATAACCAAGTCCGAAATTTCAAATCCCAATTAAATTCCAATGACTCAATAACCAAGTCATCCAAAAATTCAACCTCTCGTCCCGCCTTCTCGTCAATTGCTTGTTTATATTAGTCAGTCCATAATTATGTAGACACGGGAGACTAAATCCCTCCTTCCCCCCCTTTGCAAAAGGGAGGAATTCCCCACTTTGGGAAAGAGGGGTCCTTCGACCGAGCTCACGGCCATGAGCTTGTCGAATGGTTAGGGGAGATTTTCGGAAGCATATGTCTGCTCAATTATGGACTCCTTGGTAAGTGGGAGATGAAGAATGAGATGAATTTGGTCATTGGACTATTGGGAAATTCCTGCCTGCCGGCAGGCAGGGAAGCTTATTTGGAGGTTGGGATTTGGTGTTTGGAATTTAGAGTGGTCTATAAGACCACAATCTCATCCACATATTTTACCCAATCGAACCCATAGGCGTCCTCATAAACCAGTCTCAAAGGAAAGCCATGTTTCTGAGGAAGCGCTTCGCCGTTTACCCGATAGGCCAAGAAAATCTTTTTTTGGCCAAGGGTTTCCAACGGAATTCTAACGCGCTTTTCGTGAGCCCCAACGATGTCGATATATTGAGCCTCTTTCTTAATTTGCGCCTCCTCAAGTAAACTCTTCAAATTTACGCCAGTCCAGCATCCGTTATTGGCAAAGAAGCCAGGGCAGATGAGCAAGACGGTCTCCTTCATTGACGGATGCTTGAAAATTTGATCGTAACTTAGCGAAAGAGGGCGCCCCACCTTTCCCGTGACCTTGAGTCGGTAGGCTTCTAAATCGATTACCACATCGGTCGGCCCCATCGTTCCAAATTCAGCGAGGGGATCGATCTCAAGATTTCGGCTGTCAATCTCTGCCGGGTTCATATCTTTGAGTTTACTCTTGGAGAATCCTTTAGGAAGGAGCTGCTTCGTTTTGGCCCAGCAGACTGAGAGAGGATGAAAAACGAGACTTGATAAAGAAGCCCAAAGCCACGTTCTCAGGAGTGTTCTTCTCGTCCACATGGACCAATAATAAAATAGTTTTTAAGGTAAAGAAAGGAAATCGAAGACTTTAGTTCTTAAGGGAACCTCTAATAATTCCCGATTCGTCACTCCCGCCCCGTAACCAGTACGGGGTAAACTCCGGCGGGAGTCCAGTTATGTCAAGGGATTATGGATTCCTGCTTTCGCAGGAATGACATTTTTAGAGGTAGCCTTAAATCATAGACCTTGAACTTGTTTCAGGGCAAGGTTCGGGATGATGTTACTTGAATCATGGCCAGTCTCGCGAAGTTCCAAACAGATATTTGAATATCTTGACGCCTCTTTCCTTTCTTGATAATGTTCTATCATCCCAGGAACACCGAGGCTGCATGCCCCGGAGAGCCCGCACCTTATCATTATTTCTTACCTTCTTCAGATATCCGCCGGACTCTTTACTGAGAGCCCGGGCCTGTTCAGTACGTGGGTGTAAATCATGGTGGTCAATTCTTCCACAAATGCTAGCGTTCAAAAGGCAAAGAAAGTCGGAGATAAATACGTAGCAACGGAGTGAAAACCAAAGTCTCATGTAACAGTATGTTAAGCCGACCCGGAATAGCTTCGTGCTGTTTGTAAAGGCTCGTGGCCGTTCGGCTTAGTTCAGGCGTTAGCCCAAGAATAGAAGATAAGTAATAACAGGGGGATTTATGATTCAGTGTGGCACATGGGAAACAGGGGAGGAAATCCAAATTACCTATCCAATAGAACAACGTATTTTATATCATAAAAAAGACAAGCCCTGTATTTACGATCAGTTTCCAAGACAAGTCGGCATCAATAGAGGCAACTTCGTAGAGATGGTTGCGAAGAAATATTTTGAAGAGAAGGGGGTATAATGTTGAAAGCTATTACTACCTTGTCAGAAATAGAAAGAAGCGCGAAAACATGCCTGGATTCACAAAAGTTTGCTATATCTTCGATGAACCAAAAGTTCGTCTCTTAATAGGTGAAGCTAATAAGGCTTTTCGCTCTGTTGGGAAAAAGATTGCCTCTGGAGATCCAGATTTATTCGTTTATAATGAGAATACGGGAGACTGCTTCTTTGTTGAAGTGAAAGAAAATGATCAAATAACAGATAACCAGAAAGTCCTATTTCCATTAATCGAAAAATTTCTTTGCCCAGTATTTATAGCTAGGGTTATTGCAGAGGTTGCATCTTGATGGTTATAAGAACCTGAGACGGGCCAATTCTTTGGCGGACGGCGTAAACGCCGCTGCCAGTAATTTAAGTTCGAGAAAGGAAAAACTATGAAGCTAGTTGATTTATCTCTTTCCCAACTTTCATTTGTGCAGAAACTGAACTTGATGGAAGCTCTCTGGGCGGACCTGACCCGAGATGAAACGAAATTGAAGTCACCGGCGTGGCATGAGACTGTTCTTAAGGATCGAGAGGAGGCCTTTGCAGCAGGAAAAGTGTCCGTGTCGGATTGGGTACAAGTTAAGAAAAGAATTAAGAAAAAAGTCTCGTGAAGATAAGAATCCTCAGCCCAGCGGAAAGAGATCTTGAAGAGGGATATCGATTCTATGAGTTGCAGTCTCCCGGTCTCGGATCATATTTCCTCGATTCCCTTTATTCCGATATTGACTCACTGGCATACTTCGGAGGTATTCACCAAGTTGTTTTCGGATACCACCGCTAGCTCTCCAAACGGTTTCCATTCGCCATATATTACCGCATCATTGACGATGTGGTTGTGGTTTTTGCAGTCCTTGATTGCCGCCGTAACCCAAGTTGGATAAGGGAAAGACTGATGAAGGGCTAACAAGGCGAGCGGAAGTCCACTTCATTCCGTCGCGCCTTCAGCGCGTCTGCATTACGCGGACTCCGCTCAACTCCGCCATTAGGCTTACGGAGTGAAACCATGCTGCTCGACGACGTACGGCATTACTACGTGACATCGGGCATAGCAGCCGAGACATTCAAATGTCCGATGGAGCCGAGTTGTCGATCCGCTTGTGTCGACTTTATCGGCACTCGAGAAGCGTTCGTTGGCTCAGAATACGAACGTGGGCTGTTTCCACGGATCTTATTCGTGTCGTTGGATCCAGCAAGAGACCTGTCGGGCCGCGACCCGGCACTCCGCACAATTGCTTCGATGCGGCGGTGGGCAGAGGCGGCCGAGCCATCTCCGTCACGACCCGGCGACCACTGGCACGAAACGCGCCGGTTCGCCTACAGCCTTTTGGCACCAGTAGCGCCTTGGTTGGGTCTGCCAGGTGTTAACGAACGTCGCATCGGCCGGTACTTCGCGCACACGAACAGCGCAAAGTGCAAGGACGCGGCAAAGGGCACCGATCAAGGTCGGAACCTCCTCTTTCGAAATTGCCGCCGGTTCATCCCTGGAGAGGTGACCGCGTTGCATCCAATGATTCTTGTTACGCAAGGTGCACCAGCTCGAGCAAGCGTCCAGGGAGCTTTCCCAGTCATTGTCAGTGCTCAACTACGGGCCGATCCGCAGTATGGATACGAGGTTCTGCTTATTGCTGGCAAGCCAGTCCTCAAGTTCAGTATGACGCATCCGAAGGCCAGGTTCGGCCGATACCAGCGCGAGGTTGGTGCCGCGTGGTCCTGGTATATGAACGTCGGCCAGACGTTCGCGGTGGGTGGTGTCGAGGCGCTGAATGCGACCTTCGCGTGAGCAACCGGAAAGATAGGTAACAAAGCCTAACACTTATAAGGCCTCCGTTGTCAATAGGGAAAAGAAATCCGAGGCGAAAAAGTATTTGATTTTCGTTCTAAGAGAAAAAGACTCTTTTGCCTGTTGGTAACCGTTCCAACTTGATTTCTGATCGGGTGCAAGAACAGGTCCTGCACCAAACAGCTGATAGCTGCCGCTGATTTCAGTCGTCGAGGCTGTAGAAAAAGTCCTGAAAGCATGATAATATCGCCATATCAGTAGGGGAAAAGAGAGCGGAGACCGCTTAGGAGGACTGGATGGCGAGATACAAGGACTATGATTATTCCCAGGGGAAGTTCATACCGATCCACTTTGACCAACAGATCTTGCCTGGGACCTTTGAATATAGCCTTCATTACCTCATCGGCGAGGAAATAAACCTCTCGTTTTTCGATTGCCGGTGCCGAAACGACGGAGGGGAGCGCCTGCCTATGATCCTGCGATTCTTTTGAAGATCATCCTCTATGCCTACTTCCGAGGGATCACGTCCAGCCGAAGGATAGCGCAGTGTTTTCAAGAAAAGAAGAACTCTACCCCAAATCCCGATATAGAAAAATTGGAGATATCTCACCCTTGGAATTTGGGGACTTCATTTAAGCAAAAAACTGTAGTTTCTTCAAATTGTCTCCTTATCCTGTGACCTTAAATGAAGGCCTTTCGAGATTTGTGGTGAATCCTCAATTTTTGAAAAGACCACCCCCCTTATCCTTTCTCTCCGTTTAACATTGATACCTGCTTCACCCATCGGGGCACAAATTCAATTCAAAAGACTTTTTTCTGATTCCTTTAGATAATTCCAGTTTCTCTCAATCGGTCATCAACTTCAAAACCGTTTTCCCAGCCTGTCTCATAAGTGGCGATACAAGTATTTGAAAAGGTTACATTTTTGAACGATAGCTCCTTTTTAGTAACCCCGTTTCGATTTTAAATTTACATTAATTAAAGTAGTCCTTAATATGAAAAAGCTTTAAAAATTAAATAGTTATTAAAATAGAGGTGTTACAATTACTTTATGGCATATAACTTGCCTAAATATAATAGAAAATAAACCAAATTGAGGTCATTCCATATGTCCAAAATTAAAGATGATAGTGTTCTAACGACAGATGAGGCAATGCAATACTTGAAAACGTCAAAACCCACTTTACTCAAATGCGTACGTCTTGGAAAGATAAATGCGACAAAAGTAGGAAGGGAGTGGAGATTCCTCCAATCAGAATTATATCAATTCTTAAAGGGTACCAAGGGTTAAGGAGCTGAGTGAACAAGGCTATTGATTCTAGGGTTGATCCATGAGGCGATTTTCTAATTTGCAAATAATAAGATTTACTATTCTCGTTTTACTTGTTGCCATTCCTATATATGTACTTACATATTATTGGGGCATGGAAGAACGCCGCCGCGCACTTATTGATACGCAAAATGAGGCGTTGGAGCAGGTCCGGGAAATATCTATTTACCAGAAACAATTGATTCTTCATGCCCATCAAATACTTTTCACCCTATCCCAACTTTCGAAGATTAGAGACCTGGATAGCGGAGCTTGCTCAACAATTCTTGCCAACCTGTTAAAAAAATCCCAAGGCTATACTGCATTTTGGGCTGCTAAGCCAGAGGGTGAGATTTTTGCCAGTGCCCCCCCTTTGAATAAACCAATCAACGTCTCTGACCGCTCTTACTATCGGGTTATTGTGCAAACCGGTGACTTCACTATTGGCGATTATGAGATCGGAATAGTGACCGGGAAGCCCGGTGTCGCCGTCGCTTATCCGGTGTTTGAAGGCAAAGACAACCTGAAAGCCATCCTCATTGCTGGACTAGATTTGACATGGCTTAATCAATTTGTAGATCTGGCAAACTTTCCTTCCGGTACAGTCGTCACCATGATTGACAAAAAAGGAACGATTCTGTTCCGTTACCCAGACCCTGAAAAGTTTCTTGGCAAATCCATGTCTGAGTCGCCCATTGTCAAGACTATTTTGAAGAGTGGCGAAGGAGTGGGCGAGGGGTATGGCTTAGATAAAGTAAAGCGCATCTACGGTTTCACATCTCTTGGTCAGGGTCCTGGAGACGTCTATGTGAGTGTGGGTATGCCCTCAAAAATTGCGTTTGCTGAGGTCAATAAGAAGATGATTCGGAATTCTATCTGGCTGGGGGTAACAACATTTCTTGCTATCATGGCGACCTGGCTTATAGGGAATTTTATAATAAGACACCCTCTCAACCGACTATTGGGGGCAACGCAACAGTTAGCCCAAGGGGATCTGAGCGTTCGCACCGGCTCCTCTTATGCTTCGGATGAAATTGGCCAACTTTCGGTCGCCTTTGATCAAATGGCGGGCTCACTTCAATGGCGTGAAGAAGAGCTAAAAAGGACAGAAGAGGCATTACGTGAAAGCGAGGAACACTATCGTCGTATCATCGAAACTGCAGAGGTGGGCATCTGGATGCTTGATTCTGAAAAGATGACAATCTTTACGAATAGAAAAATAGTTCAAATGCTTGGTTATACTCCAGAGGAGATGAAAGGAAAGTCGTTTCTAGAATTTACAGATGTGGAGGGTAGATCTCTAATAGAAAGCAAAATGCAGAGTCGTCTTCTGAGCTTAAATGGACAATACGATTTTAATTTTCGAAGAAAGGATGGTACGGATTTATGGACCATCATGTCCATAAGCTCTCTCTTTGATAAAACGGGGGAGCGTAATGGTGCATTAATCATGATAACGGATATCACAGAACGTAAGAAAGCAGAGGAACAATTGAAATATATAAGCCTCCGCGATCCTCTCACCGGACTCTATAATCGTGCCTATTTCGAGGAGGGGATGAGACGTCTCGAGAGCTATCGTTTTGCTCGAGTGGGCATCATTATGTGCGATGTGGATGGTCTTAAATTGATCAATGACATATTGGGTCACAGTGCCGGAGATTCGATACTCATGGCTGCAGCAGACATAATTAAAGAATGCTTCCGGGCGGGGGATGTCGCAGCGAGAGTTGGGGGAGACGAATTTGCGGTCCTCCTCCTAAATACCGAGAGGGATGTGATAGAAACTGCCTGTCATAGGATGCGGCATGCCATTGCAGAGTATAATTCATCCCACTTAGAACTTCCTTTAAGTCTGTCTATAGGGTTTGCTGTGAGCGCTGGAAAATCAATCCCCATGAACGGCCTCTACAAGGAGGCTGACTATAACATGTACAAAGAAAAGCAATACCGCAGTCAAAGTGCTCGAATAGCAATCGTCGAGGCCCTTAAAAAGGCTCTTGAAAAAAAGGACTTCATGACCCATGGACATATGAGTCGCTTAAGAGCCCTAACCGCAACTTTTGTTTCAGCGATTGATATACCAAAACATTTTGCAAAAGACTTACTTCTTTTCGCACAGTTTCATGATATTGGTAAGGTCGGGATACCCGATTCAATTCTCTTTAAGCCTGCGGAATTAACTCCTGTGGAGTATACCGAAATGAAGCGGCATTGTGAAATTGGCCACCGTATTGCACAATCCTCTACTGACCTCGCCCCTATCGCTGATTTGATTCTAAAACATCATGAATGGTGGAATGGTAAGGGGTACCCTCTTGGTCTCAAAGAAGAGGAAATTCCGCTTGGATGTCGTATCCTTGCAATAGCCGATGCTTATGAATCCATGACGAGTGTGCGCCCATACCGAAAACCCATGTCCCATAGGGTTGCCATAAAAGATCTCAAGAAATGTGCTGGGACCCAGTTTAATCCTGAGTTGGTGGATCAATTTGTACAGGTAATCTTGACTTCCCAAAGTAAGTCTTTAAGGTGGAATTAGATGGGAAACTACCCCGGGTATTGATTGTGGAAGACTCAGAAGGCGATACTTAAATATGCACGAACTATGGCGTGGAAGCTATGACGTAACTTCTGAACACCTTGAAACCATCGGCGCTATGCCATGGTTGTACTCAAGCGAGAAAGATGCTCCTTGGACAAAACTTAAGTTGAAGGTGGCACTGTCTTCGAGGTCCTTGTCGGCTTTCTCCCTGAATTTGTCGTGTTGTGTTTCGGTAGCTATATTCTCCCCTTGAAAAGTTAGCACACCACAATCCTTAGTAAGATAAAAAGGAAGAGCTTGTTGAATGTTGAGACCCTACCAAAATTGCCCTTTTTCAGATTGTCCGCGTGAGCGGGACAGGATTCATTGGATCTCTCAGGAAATGCATTTCAAGCATGGAGGGTGGCTTATGAGGACCTCTGCCAGATTGAGAACCCCATTAATGCTTTTTCTCATTCTATTTTTTCTGGCTATGCCAAGAGCAAGTTTTCCGGCTGACCAGAAAAAGCCAATATGCGACATTGATACGAAATATGATGTGCCGGACACGCCTTATCCTGCATGGCAAAAGTGCCTAAAAGCAATTGAATCAAATCCATCTTCGCTAAAGATCAAAAGGGCAATAGGATGCATCAAAGACAAAATGCTTGTACCGCTAGAAGATAACCTTACTCGTAGTTTAAAGATACATAGCGATTGTTTCAAAATCGATACATTCCCAAAAGAAGGTATCGTGTCTAAGGATAATGCCGTGGTGAAAAGGATCAATGATAATAAGGATTACAATCCTCTGGGGTTTGGGTTTACTTACAATTGTTCCCTGTAGCATTTATTACCTTCTTTATTATGCCAACGTGATGAATATGCTTTGTTCATCACGCTTGTTCTATTCTGGATATTCGGCTTTTGGGGTGTGGTTGGTCCGATTTTATCTGCCATCAAAATCCGCCGTGTCTTCAGGGCAATAGAGATGGCTCAGTCAAAAGAAAAATTAAAAGACATTTTGAACAGCCAAGAAGCTCAAGATGTTGCCATTGATTTGATTGCATCCGAAAACCGTATTCCGAAGTTTCTGGCTAAGAAATTATACTTTGCGGCAATTAGAAAACTATCACACAAAGAAAATTCACCTCACCCTTATAAGGCCTCCCCTGAGTAAGGTAGCGATCTTATGGGAGTCGATCTTATCGTTTTTGGCTTTTCCTCCGTGGACCGCTTTCATGTAGAGGGCATGGCCTAAGACGAACGGGATGTTCAGTTCGCCGCTGCTTGGTATGAAGATCGATTCCACAATAATACTTTGGTGTAAAATTTCATATGGCTTCCTCCTTTGGCTTAAAGTGTCTTCCTGTCCAAGAGGCATTTTACCATGCCTCGGGACGAGGCCTCAAATAGGATCAAGGTGCTCGAACGAACGGTCACTTCGGCTTTCCACCTTCGGTGGAGCCTCCGTGCCCGTCACTCAGCGCGAGCGATACGAGAAGTTTAGACTAGGAAGTGGAAGAGGTGTCCTTAATGGCTGACCTGCTACTATGGCTATATCTGGCTAATTCAGTGTTGTTAATAAACCACGAAATTGATTCCGCCTACTGGAAGGAATGGGAACTATTCAAGCTTCCCGGCGGTCTCACAGGCTTTTTACTACTTCATTTTCCGTTATTGCTTCTCATTCTTTGGGGATTGATATTGGTCCACAGACATACAACCTGGGGTCTCATTTTTTCATTCGTTCTATGTTTCGGCGGTCTTTTCGCTTTTACTGTCCATACATACTTTCGAGGAAAGGGCCGGGCTGAATTTAATAAACCCATTTCAAAGTTCATACTCGTAGCCATTTCGCTTGTGTCCTTAGTTCAACTGGCGACAACTCTTTATGTGATGATGATTTAAGCATGAAGGTCGAACAGACGGCTGATAGCCACGGCTGATTTCGATCGTTCGATCCCCAATAACACACAAATAGAGAAAGGGAGAGAAACCAATGAAATGGAAAACGGAGGATAGAGGATGGAGCCCTTACGTCGCCGGAGCCCTCGTCGGCCTCTTGGCCATCGCTTCGGTTCTTGCAACGACACAATTACTCGGAAAAACCAGCTACTTGGGAGCGTCCACCACATTCGTTCGAGGCGCCGGCCTTGTTGAGCAAATCATGGCTGCAGATCATGTGGCTTCAAACGAATACTTTACCAAAGAAAGGGTTCGCGTTGATTGGCAGTTCATGCTGGTTCTCGGCATTTTCTTCGGTGCGTTGATTTCTTCTGCCGCGGATAAGAGCTTTAAACTGGAGGGCGTTCCGCCAACGTGGGAAAAGCGCTTTGGTCCATCGATCGGAAAACGGGCAGTAGGGGCATTCGTGGGTGGGGTTATCGCCATGATGGGCGCTCGCATGGCGGATGGCTGTCCAAGCGGACACGGTCTGAGTGGAATGATGCAATTGTCGGTGAGTGCGTTTGTGGCTTTGGCTCTGTTCTTTGGGGTTGGTGTTTTGGTTGCTCATTTCGTTTATGGAAGGAGGGCATGATGAACACCGATCAATGGTTGGGCTTCATCACAGGACTACTGTTTGGATTCCTGCTACAAAAAGGCCGTGTTCTTCGCTTCGATAAGCAAGTCGGCGGCATGTTGCTGAAGGACATGACGATATTCAAATTCATGCTCTCGGCGATACTGGTAGGAATGGTGGGGATACTCCTGCTCTCGGATGCGGGGATCATCAGGTTAAGCCACAAGCCAATGAATGTCGGTGCCGTGTTACTGGGAGGAGCTTTGTTCGGCACTGGATGGGCGGTAATGGGTTTCTGTCCCGGCATGTCAATCGGCGCTCTGGGGGAAGGGCGCTGGCATGCTGTTTTTGCCATCATAGGAATGGTGGCGGGGGCCGCCCTATATGCAGAGCTCTATCCCTTTTTTGAATTAACAGTTCTTACGTGGAAGGACTTTGGGAAGCTTGGACTGCCAGAAGCGATGGGTATTTCTCAGTGGGTCATTGTCCCTTTGTTCTGGGCAGGAATAGTCGCTTTGTTCTTCTGGTTCGAGAAGAAAAGACTGTGAATCTCGATCATGTAATCGACTAAATCAACCTGGCTTTGTTAAGACGAGAAACTCTGTAACATTCGGTAGGTCTATTTTCAAGGCAGGACGTGACTCATCGGCAAAAATCAAGGGCGATAAGGTGATAGCGATCAGCTTACGGGAGCTGTGGATTCAACGCCGTGCGCTCTGCGTCAGCCGTTCGTTTACCGGACTTCCGGGATAACATTGCCTCCGGATGGAAGGACCGCGACATCGGCCTTGGGCATTTTTTCGGAGGCCTGTTTGATCGCCTCTTGCATATCGGGAGCATAGGAGAATTTCATCATCTTCACCTGCTCCGGGGAAAGTCCTTCCGTCACATGGACGACGTTAAATTTTTCGGCCAGTTCTTTGAAGTAAACAACCTGCATAATGTACGAGATTCCAAAAGATTTGAGATGATCGGGAACGTCCCCCCGGATTAGCCGACGATGGAAATCTCCGGCACTTTCCGAACTGGCCATCTCCCTGATCAAAGGCATAATCGGACCGGCCTCTTTCTGCGGGGCAACCCAAATGATCGCTCCTCCGGATCTTGTGCAAAATCCCGCCATGGTCAATGCCTTCGTGGATTGCACCCCGATTTCCATCGGAAAGGCTGCAGTAATCGTTACGTCCGCCATTTTGGGTAGGGGGACCAAATAAAGAGAGGCCGCATAACGGGAGGCTTCCCGATGCTCTGCGACAGGATCTCCTGCGAAGGCCCGGATGACTTCCCTCTTTTCATTAATGATGAAATCGAGTTTGAATGCCAGCCTTGCCAGCCTTCCGCCATCGACAATCTCTTCATAAAAGGAGTTTCCATCCATCACGTTTACTTTGCTGTTTCGATGGCGCATCCATGTATAATGGTGGTCGGCTACAGATCGATAAGAGCATACCCCGGGCATGATAATTTTGCATCCGCCTCCATATCCGGCAATAGGATGAGGCATACATTCTCCCACCCCAATGATCAGATCGGCGAAGGCCACCCGGCGGTTGACTTCCACCAGGGTTCCTCGATGGGTTTTCCCAATCGTCACATTATCAGAGGCATGGGGATCATGGGAAAAGATGCGACCTTCCAGACGGGGAAAAAATTCTTTCCCAACCTTTTTTTCAAGTTGTTCCAATGTAAGAATAGAATGGGTACCCACGGCACAGATCCCGGTGATCCGTTCATCGGGAATCCCCGCCCGGTTCAGGCGGTTCAGGATCTCGGGCAGAGCAACATGGACAGGTGTGGGTCGCTGTAAGTCATCAAAGAGCAAAGCCACTTCCATGCCGGGGCGTGCCAGTTCTTCAATCCGAGGTGACCGGATCGGATGATCCAGAGCGCGTCTGATTTCCTGAATGGGGTCGTTCACTCCAGAGATGAGAGGTTTGTCCTCAGACGAAATCAAATTCCACCCCTTTGGCAGGGTGAAATACATCTTTTCTTGGCCATAATTTACATAGTAGTTCAACCCAAAGTCTCCTCCCTGCGTTAATCTAATAATGTTCTAAGAATGTTAACATTTCCTTTAAGAAGAAACAATCATCATAATGATTGCAGCTATCAAATAATTGCAGTTTTTTCTTTGTTAGAATTTTGAAAAAGCTTATGTATACAATAAGTTAACCTATGGAATTTATTCTTGACAAGCCCGTTGTTGTGGGGTACAGTACTCCAAATCGTGCGAAGACTAATCATCAAGAATACCAAATCAATGCGCCAGAAGATCTATGGTCACCTTCGTGAGCAACTCTTAAATGGAGAGATCCTACCTCATCAGCACCTTGTAGAGACAAGAATTGCAAAGGATATCGGAACTTCAAGAACACCGATCAGGGAAGCACTCCACAGTCTTGAGTTAGAAGGCCTGATCGAATCCATACCGAGGGTGGGATATGTGGTTAAATCCATCAACGAGGACGAGGTTGAGGAGATATGTGAGATCAGGGGAGCGATCGAGGGGGTGGGGGCCCGTTGGGCCATGGAAAAGGCTCCTCAAAAACTGATTGAGGATTTAAGAAAGAACATTTTAATCTCAGAAGAAAAGGTTGTCCAAGGGGATCCGAAAGCATTTGTGGAATTGGACGCTCAATTTCATGAGATCATCGCGAGGCTGAGTGGAAGCAAACGTCTACAGGAACTTGGCCAGACATTAAGGCGACATATGTTGAGGTACAGAATTCAAAGCATTTATTTGACAGAGAATGTCTTAAGGGCGATCGAGGGCCACAGGGCCCGTTGGGCCATGGAAAAGGCTCCTCAAAAACTGATTGAGGATTTAAGAAAGAACATTTTAATCTCAGAAGAAAAGGTTGTCCAAGGGGATCCGAAAGCATTTGTGGAATTGGACGCTCAATTTCATGAGATCATCGCGAGGCTGAGTGGAAGCAAACGTCTACAGGAACTTGGCCAGACATTAAGGCGACATATGTTGAGGTACAGAATTCAAAGCATTTATTTGACAGAGAATGTCTTAAGGGCGATCGAGGGCCACAAAGGCATACTTGTAGCGATTGAAAAGGGTCATTTGGAAGAAGTGAACAGGGCAATAAAGTACCACCTTGAACAATCAAAGAAAGATATATTGAGATATGCCTTTAAAGAGGCGACAAAAACAGAGGAATAGTCTGAGGGTCCATTATCCTCCTTTAATTCATTCAGCATGAAGGAGAATGAATGATCGAAGTCAAATTTAAGGGTCGTGGCGGACAAGGGGCGGTGGTCGCTTCAGAAATTTTGGGAAGGGCCCTATTCTTAGAAGGGAAATTCCCCCAATGCTTTTCACTCTTCGGGGGAGAGCGCCGTGGTGCTCCAGTGATCGGATTTTTGCGCGTCGATGAGGAAC
>Ga0154839_1240_pt7 | contig 21560 bp, 17 predicted proteins | sample Rifle2008BG16ft_FD_116143 | JGI IMG/M metagenome (GOLD analysis project Ga0154839, IMG submission 116143) | Deltaproteobacteria bacterium RBG_16_47_11
AGGGAGTGGAGGGGCTCTTGCCATTGGGGTTGCGGATCGTATTTTGATGCTGGAGTATTCTGCCTATTCCGTCATTTCCCCCAAAGGATGCGCGGCAATCCTCTGGAGAGATGGGGAAAAAGAAAAGACTGCAGCGGATTCGTTAAAGCTAACGGCTTCCGATTTATACCGACTGGGGGTGATTGATGAAGTTATTCAAGAACCTCTGGGAGGGGCTCATCGCAATCCTCAAGAAATGGCAGGATCTTTGAGGGACGCAGTGGAAAGGCATTTAAAAGAATTGGAGTCCGTGACGATGGAGGAATTATTGAACCGAAGGTATGAAAAGTTTAGAAAGATGGGATCCTTCATCGAGGAAGGTTTTCAACTGAATACCCCTCAGTCCAGTGAGACCTATTCCTCATAGGAAACTTATAGGATCATGCCTGGAAAGATCCAAGTCCTACCGGAAGCCCTCTCCCAAGTGATCGCAGCAGGTGAGGTCATCGAGAGGCCTGCCTCTGTGGTCAAAGAGCTGATCGAAAATGCGATTGACGCTGGCGCATCCGAGGTCATCGCTGAATTAAGGGCCGGGGGGTTTCAACTCATTCGTATCCGAGATAATGGAGAGGGGATGGATCGGGAGGATCTGCCCACTGCCCTTGAGCGCCATGCCACCAGTAAAATCAAGAACATCGAAGATCTTTATGCCCTTCGGAGCTTAGGGTTCCGAGGAGAGGCCCTGCCTAGCATTGCCTCGGTTTCCCAGATGGTGATCCGGACCCGGACCCGCCACTCCATGACAGGAACCCAGCTGGTCTGTGAGGGAGGAGAGATCAAGACCGTTTCAGAGGTTGGATGTCCGCCGGGAACAGAGGTGGAAGTGAAAAACCTCTTTTTTAATCTCCCGGTGAAACGGAAATTTCTTAAATCGATCTCCCTCGAACTCCGCCATGCCGCAAGCCATTTTCTTCGATTGAGCCTTGCTCATCCTTCGATTTCGTTCAAATTTATTCATGATGGCCGTTTGCTCCATGAACATTGGAAGACCGAATGCTTGAAGATTCGTATCGAAGCCATCCTGGGGAGAGAAATTTATGATCAACTCCAGGGTTTTGAATATGAAGATGGAGAGATCCGCCTCTCGGGATGGGCTAGCTTCCCTACCTTTTCTCGAGGGAATGGCGATGGGATCTACCTCTATGTCAATCATCGATTCGTGAGGGACCGAGCCATCTACAGGGCCATTCTCGAAGCCTACCGCCGTGTCATTCCTCAAGGCAGATTTCCACAGGTGATTCTCTTCCTCGACCTCCCCCCCTCTGCAGTGGACGCCAATGTCCATCCAACCAAGACCGAAGTTAAATTTAAGGAACCAGAAAAAATCTTTCCTGCCGTCTTCGCAGCCCTCTCTTCCCTCCATGAACCGGTTTCTGTTTTAAAGGATACCCGAGGGAATGGTTCGTTCGGAGAGAGCCTCCATCCCGAGGCAAGAACTCTTCCACTCCCTTTACCCCGCTCTCTGATCTATCCGAGAGGGGGGGCCTTGGAGAGAGAAACCATCGATTCCCGGGTTTCAGAAGGGGCTCCGCTGGAATGGAGGGGAGAAAAAAACCGTTCGTTTCGCATTTTAGGACAAGTCCACCATACCTACATTCTCTGTGAGGATGAGGAGAGGCTGATCTTTATCGATCAGCATGCGGCCCATGAGCGGATTCTCTTTGAAAAACTGAAGAAAGCCTATGAGACAAAGTCCCTTCCCGTTGCCCGATTCCTCATACCGATTCTGATGGAGTGTTCCTCGGAAGAAGCTTTGACGTTAAGCGATCATCTCCAGGACTTCCACACGCTGGGGTTTGAAATAGATCCGGTGGGAGAGAAGGTTTTTGCGATCCGATCAGTTCCCGCGTTGATCCATCAAGAGAATGCCAGAGAGGTCATTCGGAAGATTTTGGAAGAGTGGGGTTTTGAGCGGTCAAAGAAACGGGGGAGGGAACCTTTTTTCTCAATCCTGGTCGCCCTTTCCTGCCACTCCGCCATTCGGGGGAATTTTGAATTAAGAAGCGAGGAGGTGGAAACCCTTGTGAAAGACCTTCAGTCCTTTCCCCTCTCTACGACCTGCCCTCATGGAAGGCCCGTTTTTTTTCTTTTTCCACTCCCCGATCTCGAAAGACAGTTTCGACGGGATCCCCGGTGAGATCAGGAATCCATGTCCTGGTTGAGGCCATATTTCTCAAGCCGGTAACGCATGGAGCGAAAATTGATCCCCAAAAGCTCTGCAGCCTTCTTCTTAATGCCACGGGTCCTATCCAGGGCCTTCAGTAAGAGGGTCCGTTCAATGTCCTCCACCAATTTTTCAAGGTCAATCCCCTCATTCGGAATGTCGAGGTCCCAGACTCCCTTCTTGAGATGGATCTGTTCATCCAAATACGAACGGAGGTTTTGGACCGTTAGTTCCTGAGTGGCTTCGAGGGCAACGGCTCTCTCAATGATGTTCTGAAGCTCGCGGACATTGCCCGGGTATTCATAGTTGAGGAGAAGTTGAAGGGTCTCCGCAGAGATATTGGAAATGCTCTTATTCAGTTCCCCTGAAAACTTCTTCAAAAAATGCATGGTCAGAGGCGGGATGTCCTCCTTTCTTTCTCTTAAGGGAGGAAGTTTGATCTGGATCACGTTAAGCCGATAAAAGAGATCCTCCCGGAAACGCTTCTCCCGCACAGCCTGTTCCAGGTCTTTGTTCGTCGCTGCGATGATTCGGACATCGACCCGGATGTCCTCCGTGCCTCCAACCCGCTTAAACTCCCGATCCTGAAGCACCCGGAGCAGTTTCACCTGCATCAGAAGGGGAAGTTCGCTGATTTCATCAAGAAAAAGGGTCCCCTCGTCTGCCACTTCGAACAATCCCTTCTTGGTTGCAATCGCATCCGTAAAAGCCCCTTTCATATGACCGAACAGTTCGCTTTCAATGAGGGACTCGGGAATCGCCCCACAGTTGAGGGTGACAAAGGGAAGATCCCTTCGGGAACTGTTGTAATGGATCGCTTTGGCGACCAGCTCTTTGCCCGTCCCACTTTCTCCCGTGATCAGGATATTGGTCTTCGTGGGGCCTACCTTCTCTAACAGATCATAGAGTGCCAGCATCTTTGGGCTTTGGCCGATGATATTATCGAAATGATAGCGATCGCGGACAACCTGCCTCAAGAGGGTATTCTCTTTTTGAAGGTTCTTTTTTTCGAGGGCATTCTTAATGATGAGCTTGATCTCTTCGATCTTAAAGGGTTTGGTGATATAGTCATAGGCGCCTTCTTTCATTGCCTTGATGGCTGTATCGGCGGATGCATAGGCGGTGATCATGATAACGATGGTTTCTGGAGAGAGGGTCTTGATCTTTTTCAGGACCGCAATCCCGTCCATCTTCGGCATCCGAATATCGAGCAGGACGAGATCGAAGATATCCCTTTCGGTAAGCTTGAGAACCTCCTCGCCATTTGAAGCGAGGAAAACCTTATAGTCCTCTTTTTTAAGCATGATCTCTAAGAATTCTCTCATACTCTGTTCGTCATCCACCACCAGGATCTTTTCCTTCAACATTCCCTCTTCTCCTCTGGTTGGGTAGGTAAAAAAATGGTAAACGTGGAGCCTTTACCTACCTCGCTCTCAAACTTGATCACTCCATGATGGTTTTCAATGATCTTGTGGACGATTGAGAGACCCAAGCCTGTCCCCCCGTCTTTGGTTGTATAAAAGGGTTCGAAAATTTTCTCCTTTTCATGGGGAGCAATCCCTTTCCCGGAATCGGAGATCGAGATCTGGACCCACTCTCTCGGTTTGTGTTGGGGCATTCCATCCATTTTTCTCTCGAGTTCGACCGCCAGTTCCCCTTTCTCGCCCATGGCTTGAACGGCATTGAGAAGGAGGTTCCAAAAGACCTGCTTCATCTGATCGGGATCCACCAGGATGCGCATCTCTTGACGGGGCTGGGAGTGTCGGATCTGAATCCCTTCCGGATAGTCTGGAGAATGGGTGAATAATTCGATTGTCTCTGCAAGGATATTCTTGATATTCCAGACCTCTTTATTCGTTTTAGGGGGTTGGGCAAAGAGAAGAAAATCGGTGATCAAGGCATTGAGCCTCTCCGATTCTCGGAGGATGATGTTCATCAGGCGTTCCTGATGGGCCTCCAGGGTTAATTCGGATTTTAGCATCTGGATGGATCCGCTCAAGGACGTGAGGGGATTTCGGATTTCATGGGCCATGCCGGCTGCCAACTGATTGATGGCGGCCATCTTATCGAGGCGCTTCATCTGTTCTTCCATCTTTTTAAATCGCGTGATGTCTTGAAAGATGAGGGTGTGGCCAATGAGGGACCCATTCGGGCCTGTTAATGGAGAGATGGAAAAGCCGAGGTCGATCTTTCTCCCCTCGGGGTGGATAAACTGCGTTTCGTAGCGCTGATACTCCGAAAAGCCATCCGATGCCTTTTTCACCATTTCATCCGTGATATGGTTCAGATTGGGGAAGAGGTCATAAATGGAAACCTCTTGGGTGCTCTCTCCGGTCAGGTTTAAAATCCGTTCCGCCGTTCGATTCAGCAAGTTGATCCTACCCTGAAGGTCCACCGTTAACAGGCCACTGTCCAAACTCCGGATCACATTCCGATTAAAGTTCTCCAGTTGATCATAGTCGACCTGTTTTTGGATGAGTTCTTTCCGCTTTTTTTTCAGCTCTTCCGCAATCAGACTGCTTAAGAAGGCGACGATATAAAAGGAGGCCATGTAGATGATCAGGGAATAGAAGATTTGGCTCGCCTCATAGGATTGGGATGAACCTAATGGATTGATCCAATGATGGAGTTGGAAGAGCAAAAGAAGGCCAACCAGAAGAGTCGAAAACGAGGCAGAAAAAAAGGCCCCCCGGCGATAAAAGAGGATGCTACTCCCGATGATCGTAAAGAAGTAGGCCATGGGGAAAACGCTCTCTTTTCCCCCGGTAAAAAAGATTAACCCTGCGATGAAAAAGTGGTCGACAATAACTTGGAAGAAGATAAATCGATCCAGGTTTCTCATTCTGTTGAGCGAAAGGGCGTAGAGGATCGTCACCATGTAAAAGACACCGATAAAATAGTAAAAGGCATCCGTCAGAGGAATGAAAAAATACTTTTTTTCGGAAACTTGAAAGAGGAAGGTAATGGTAAGAAGGAAGGTCAGGATGAGGAGGCGGCCTAACATGAGGCCTTTGATGCTTTTGAGCTTCTTTTGATCAGAACCCTGGGATTGGGTGTCACGTGAATTCATGCTGTATGACCCTGAAACGTCCTTATCAAAACAGTGGGGAGACTTAACCGATCGCAGAGGCCATGTTGAAGATCGGTAAATACATCGCGATGACCACCCCGCCAATCACCACCCCCAAGAAGATCATGAGAAAGGGTTCCAGAAGGGAGGTCAGATTGGCAACGGTAACGTCCACTTCTTCTTCATAAAATTCGGCAATCTTGGAAAGCATGGAGTCCAGGGCTCCTGTCGATTCACCAACGGCAATCATCTGAATGACCATGGGAGGGAAGATGCCGCTCCGGCCTAAGGGCTCGGCAATGGTTTCTCCCTCCCGGATGCTCGCGCGGGCATTGAGGATGGCGTTTTCAACGGTCCGGTTCCCAGACGTTCTCGAGACAATACTGAGTCCATCTAAGATGGGAACACCGCTGCTCACCAAGGTTCCCAGGGTTCGAGAAAAACGGGCTACGGCCACCTTCTTAAGAAGGGGACCGAAGACAGGCAGTTTTAAGAGAAGGCGATCGATGATGACTTTTCCACGATCCGTCTGATAAAATTTTCTGAGAAGGTAGACAAAAAGGATCAACGCTGGAATAAAGAGGAGCAAATATTTCTTGACAAGTTTGCTCAGGGTGAGAACGATCAAGGTCGGAAGGGGCAGCGTCTGACCTGCCGATTTGAACATCGTCTCAAAGACGGGAATGACAAAGATCATTAAGATCATGACCACGATCACCGCCACGCCTACGATGGTCGAAGGGTAGACGAGCGCGGATTTGACCTTTTTTTTCAGGGCTTCCGCCTTTTCAATATAGTTGGCCAGGCGGGTCAAGATATTATCCAGAATTCCACCCTCCTCTCCTGCCACGACCAGGTTCGTATAGAGTTCATTAAACGTTGCCGGGTGTTTTCTCAGGGCCCCTGCAAAGGTGGATCCTCCCTCCACGTCCTCCCGGATCTCACGGAGGATCTCCTTGAAGACCTTACCCTCCTGCTGAGAGGAGAGGATTTCCAGGGACTGGACTAAGGGCAGGCCTGCATCGATCATCGTGGCCAACTGGCGGGTGAAGACGGCGATGGATCGTTGTCTCACCTTTTTCTTAAAAGGCAGGGAGATCTTGATCTCCTTTCCCTTAGCACTGATTTTGGTGGGGACGATATTCTGCTGCCGGAGATGGATTCGGATCGCGGCCTCGTTCGGGGCTTCCATTTCTCCTTTTTTGATCAATCCTTTTAGCGTCTTTCCTTCCCATTTAAAGATTGGCATACTCGGTTTCCTTCCTCCTCAGCTCATACCTTGGTGAGTCGATCTCTCTTTCCAGCCCCTGCTATGAGATTCGATGTGGTCAGCATCTGCCGGAGTTCATCGGGGTTGTGGCTTCGCAGTATACACTCCTCGAGGGTGATGAGGCGGCGCTCATAAAGGGACTGGAGGGCCTGGTTCATCGTTTGCATCCCAAACTTTGCCTGTCCGACCTGCATCAAGGAATAGATCTGTTGAATCTTATCTTCACGAATGAGGTTTCGGATGGCGGGGTTGGGGATCATGACCTCCATGGCAAGGATGCGTCCCTTTCCTCCGGCCTTCGGAAGCAGTTGCTGGGCCAAGACGCATTCGAGGACAAAGGAGAGCTGGGTTCGGATCTGCTGTTGTTGATGAGGGGGAAAAACATCAACGATCCGATTAATGGTTTCCACACAGGAGTTCGTATGCAGGGTGGCAAAGGTCAGGTGTCCGGTTTCAGCGGTGGTCAGGGCCGCTTGGATTGTCTCAAGGTCCCTCATCTCACCAATCAGGATAATATCGGGGTCCTGGCGGAGGATATGTCGAAGGGCTGCAGAAAAGCTCTTGGTGTCCGAGTTCACTTCCCGTTGATCGACAATACATTTTTTATGGCGATGAAGGTATTCAATGGGATCCTCGATGGTAATGATGTGGGAGTTTCTTTCGTTATTGATCTTATCGATCATGGCCGCAAGGGTAGTCGATTTCCCTGTTCCGGTAGGCCCTGTGACAAGCACCAATCCCTTTGGTTTCTTAATCAGTTCATTCACGATCGGAGGAATTCCAAGCTCTGAGAAATTGATGATGTCGAAGGAAAGAGCCCGAAAGGCTCCAGCCACAGCACCCCGTTGCATAAAGATGTTTCCTCGAAAGCGGCTCAATCCTTTGATTCCAAAAGAGAAGTCCAATTCATTGTCTTCTTCGAATTTATGCCGTTGGGCATCGGTTAAGACGCTGTAACAGATTCTTTTTGTATCAGGGGCTGCAAGCACCGTGGTGTCGGAGGCGACCAGCTTTCCATCGATTCGAAGCACGGGAGGCGCCCCTGTGGTAATATGGAGATCAGAGGCCTTCTGCTCAATCACCCATTCGAGTAACTTTTGTAACTCAATCATTTCCTCCTCCCCAATCGTGATTTGAATGGCTTATCGATCTTCAACGGTGGCCCGGAGCACCTCTTCTATGGTTGTAACCCCTTCCCGAATCTTCATGATTCCACTCTGTCTCAAAGTTTTCATCCCGAGCCGAATCGCCTCTTTTTTGACTTCGGAACTCGAGGCTCTGGATAAAACGAGTTCTCTAACCTCTTCCTTCATCGGCATCACTTCATAGAGTCCCACTCTCCCCTTATATCCTGTGTTGCTACAAATCGGACATCCCTTGCCTTTGTACGTGGGAAACGATTTCACTTCATCCGGAGCCACGCCAAGGTCAATTAACAGTTGGGGGTGAACCCCGATCGGTTCTCTGCAATCGACGCAGACTTTGCGGATCAGGCGCTGGGCCAGAATCAAAATGACGGCAGAAGAGATCAGAAAGGGCTCGATGCCCATATCGATGAGCCTCGTAATCGTTCCCGGGGCATCATTCGTGTGGACGGTACTCAACACCAGATGGCCGGTTAACGCGGCTTGAATCGCAATCTGGGCTGTTTCAAAATCCCGAATCTCTCCCACCATGATGATATCCGGATCCTGCCGGAGAAAGGAGCGAAGGGACGAGGCAAAGGTGAGACCAATCTCCTCGTGCATCTGAACTTGATTGATGCCCATAAAGTTGTATTCAATGGGGTCCTCTGCGGTCAGGATATTCTCGGTCTCTTTGTTCAGCTCTGACAGGGCAGAATAAAGGGTGGTAGTTTTTCCACTTCCCGTAGGACCCGTCACGAGGATCATCCCCACGGGTTTATGAATGGCGCTCATGAGATCCTGCAGGGAAGATTCTTCAAATCCCAGTTTGGTCATGTCCAGCTGCAAGGCCGACTTGTCTAAGAGACGAAGGACCACCTTTTCTCCAAAGAGGACAGGAACGGCCGAAACGCGGAAGTCCATTTCTTTTCCCTTTCCCAGCCTCAACTTGATCCTTCCATCCTGGGGCAACCGTCTCTCGGCAATGTCTAATCTTGCCATAATTTTCAATCGGGAGGTGACGGCATTCTTGATCTGGAGGGGAAGTGTCATCTCTCTCCGCATCACCCCATCGATTCGATACCGGACGCGAAGCATCTTTTCGTAAGGCTCAAAATGAATATCACTGGCTCCTAACTTAATGGCCCGGATCAAGATCCCATTGACGATTTTGATAATGGGCCCCTCAATTTCTGCCAGATCATCCTGGGTTTGGGTATCCACCACCTCAACATTATCCACCGCTCCGTGGACGAGCTTGTCAAATGCTCCCACATCGATTGTGTCGTCGTCGAGGAGGTCGATTCCAATCTCCGAGTTTTTATCCTCTTCCAGAGCATAATCGCTCGGCTGGAAGGAGACCGTCCCCGTGGCCGGAACGTTACTACCTCCGCCGTAATATTTCTTGATCGCATCGGTGATCTCCGCCTCCGAAGCCACAACCGGTTCCACATTAAATCCGGTCATGAACTTGACTTCATCGATGACGATAATGTTGCTTGGGTCGGCCATGGATAGGGTTAACTTTGGGCCTACCCGGCTCACAGGGATGATAAAGTATTTCTTGGCGATACTGGAGGGGATTAACTTGATGACGTTCGGATTGATCTCGATCTTTGAAAGCTTAACCGAAGGGACACGGTATTGGGCACTGAGAAAGGATAGAAGTTCATCTTCTTTGATAAACCCAAGTCTTACAAGGGTGGATTCAAGACGGCCCCCTTTGATCTTCTGTTCCTCAGTGGCCTTTTTGAGCTGTTCAAGAGTAATATAGTTTCTTTTTACAAGTAATTCACCAAGTCTTTCTGACAATTTTTATCCTTTCTATACTTATTTCAAGAATGCTCGGTTAGATTTAAAGCAAAATAAGTGCCAATTTTTGGCTATCAAAAAATAAGTTGAAATAATTCACCTTTTTGAAATTAACGATTTTAATTTGATAGAAATACAATAAAATTCCCATTCAACTGGCTAAAAACTATCCAGTCAACTTTGAACAGACCGTTTCCATGAAGTTGGAAAAAGATTAGGGCTGATGAAGGGGTAAACGAATGATAAAGGTACTTCCTCTCCCGAGGTCACTCTCAACAGAAATCTTTCCTTGATGGGCTTCTGCAATCCATTTACAGATACTCAGGCCAAGTCCACTTCCTCCTTGTCCCCTCGAACGGGCCTTATCGACCCTGAAGAATCGATCAAAAATTCGCTCTTGATCCTCTTTTGCAATCCCAATTCCTGTATCGGTTACCTTGATCTCTGCAAACCCTCTCCCCCCTCCTTCAAGCCTCTCCTTTCCCTCTTCGTTAGAAGAAGTGGCATTGTCTCTCGAGAGATGGATCGCAATTCTTCCCCCTTCCTCGGTGTACTTAATCGCATTTTCAATCAAATTCAAAAACAGTTCTCGAATCCGGAGATGATCTCCCAAGATCCTTACCTTTTCTTCTGGGATCGAAGTTTGAATGTGGAGATTTTTCGATTGAGTTAAAATATGGGCCTGGGGGACGATCTCTCTTAAGATCTCAGAGAGATTCATCTCATTTTGGTTTAATCGGATCTCCCCGTTGTCGGCCCTCGACAGAAGGAGGAGATCATCCACAATCTGGGTCATCCGGTCGATCTCTTCCAGGTTACTCCTCAAGATTTGTTGATATTCGAAAGAGGTTCTCTCTTTCCGGAGGGTGACCTCCACCTCTCCTCTCAGGATGGTTAATGGGGTTTTTAATTCATGGGAAGCATCAGAGCTAAACTGTTTGATCTGTCGAAAGGACTGATCCAGGCGGGTGATCATTTCATTAAAGGTTTCGGCCAATCTTGAAATTTCGTCTTTCACTTTCGGAGGCGGAATGCGCTGGTTAAGGTTTTGAGAGGTGATCATCCGTGCCGTCTGGGTGATTTGATCGACAGGCTTCAGGGCCTTATACCCCAGAAATTGTCCTCCAAGGCTGGCCATAATGAGGGCAGAGGGTACGGTGATCAATAAGATGAGGAGCAGAGTGTTCAGGGCGTCCTCCACGTCTTCGAGGGAGGAGGCCACTTGAACAATTCTCATCGTGTGATCCTTTTCTGCCACAGGAAGGGTTACGATTCGAAGAGGGGCATTGCTGAAGGATCGATTGGTCTCAAACGTGATCAGGCCCATCGAGGCGTTTTTCAGGGCATTCAAACTGATCGGGAGTTGAACATTTCTAAGGTTGTCGGATTTTCGGCCGATCCTTCCAGATTCATCGAGGACTTGGATGAATTTACCGATGGGCCTTAGGTTCATGGAGGCTTCAAGGGCTTGATCAATATTCCCAAAACCAAATTTCGACAGAGGGGAAGCAGACTCGGAAGCGATGAGTTCAGCAAGGGACCGCAACTTATTATCCACATCTCGGTAAAGGCTTTTGGAGAGGGTGAGGTAGAGAAAACTGCTGAAGGCTATCAGGAGGATGCCGAGGATAAATACATACCAGAGGGTTAGCTTGAACCGGAGGCTTCGAAAATGCATTTACTCCCCCTTCATCGTGTATCCGACTCCTCGAATCGTATGAATCAGTTTGTTTTCAAAATCCTTGTCAATTTTCTTTCGAAGATAATTCACATAGACATCAATGACGTTGGTCATCGAGTCGAAATGGTAATCCCAAACATGTTCGGAAATCATCGCCCGGGTGAGTACCTTGTTGGGATTGCGCATCATATATTCGAGGAGAGCATATTCCTTGCTCGTGAGTTCGATCTCTTTCTCTCTTCTGGTGACCCGGTGGGTCACCAGGGAGAGGGTGAGATCCCCCACCTTTAGGATCGGTTCCTTATCTGCCTTTTCCCTGCGTAAAAGGGCCCGTACCCTGGCCAGGAATTCGGCAAAGGCAAAGGGTTTAGTTAAATAATCATCGCATCCTGAATCCAAACCCCTGACAATATCCTCAACTGTATCCCTTGCCGTGAGAATGAGAACGGGAACACTGTTTTTATTTTTCCGAATTCTCTTCAGGACCTCCCCCCCGTCGATTTTCGGGATCATCAAGTCCAACACCATGAGGTCATATTCATTCACCTCAGCCAGATAGAGGCCTGTTTCTCCATCATAGGCTGTATCGACTGCATAGTGTTCTTCTTCGAGTCCCTTTTTTATAAATTCAGCGACCTTTTTTTCATCTTCAATGACTAATATTCTCATCGGTCTTTTTCTGAAAGAAAGGCTAAAAAGTTTATGAATCTGTCATTCTGAGGAGTCCCGCTTCTTGGGGACGACGGAGAATCTCTTGATTTCCCGAAAAGATTAGCACCGGGATTCTTCGCTTCACTCAAAATGACAAGTTAAAGGATAAGAGAATCCCAACGGAAAATCTCGCTGAATTTAATAACATTATAATTTGATTGTCCAAAATTGCAATAGGCTAAATAGACATTGACCCTTCTTCAGGAGTCAGGGAGGTGTGCCCCCTGTCCTGCCTTATCTTTCGTTTGGTCTTATGAATCTTGACACCTCCCCTTAACTCTGTTAGCATTCTTAGAATTTTTCCACCTCCTCTCTTGGGATTCATTGAGGATTCATCGAAAGGAAAACAAGTTGAGATTAGCCGGAATTCAAATCGCATGCAGTGAAGAAAAGGATCGAAATATCGAAAAAGCGGTTGCCTTTGCCACGATTGCCATTGAAAAGGGCGCCCAAATGATCTGCTTCCAGGAGTTGTTCAATACCCTCTGGTTCCCGAGAGAGATGAACAGAGATCATTTTGCCCTTGCGGAAACGATCGAAGGCCCCAGCATTCAGAGGATGCGTCCATTGGCCATTGAGCACGAAGTGGTTCTGATCTGCCCGATATTTGAGGCGGCAGGGGAGAGCTGTTTCTACAACTCGGCTGTTGTCATCGATGCCGGTGGAGCCATTTTGGGAAGTTATCATAAGATCCATGTTCCCCAGATCCCACTTTGGGAAGAGCGTTACTATTTTTCACCCGGAAACCATGGATTTCCGGTTTTTGAAACGAAATTTGGGACGATTGGCGTTCAAATCTGCTGGGATAATTTCTTTCCCGAGGGGTCGAGGATCTTGTCCCTCAAGGGGGCTCAGATCATCTTTTCTCCTACCGCTGCTGCCTTTGCCTCCCAGAAGAAATGGGAAACGGTCATCACTGGAAACGCCATCTCAAATGGCGTCTATATCTTTAGGGTGAATCGCGTCGGAAGTGAAGAAAAACAGGACTTTTACGGTATGTCTTTTTGTGTGTCGCCGGAGGGGGAGCGGTTAGGACCACCGGCCGGGATGAAGGAAGGAATTGCCTTAATCGACATCGATCTCAAGCAGATTCAAAAGGTCAGAAGGGAATGGCCCTTCTTTAAAGACCGGAGGCCAGAGGTTTACGGAGGGATTTGTGAAGAGGGTCAAGAATCTCGAGAAAGATAAGGAGAGGATGATCGGTGCCCCGGTCTGATCAGGGAGCGTAAGAGAAAAGAATGGAAAAGAAAAGATTTCTGAAGGAATATATCGAGCCTATTGTCATTGCGGTCTTGATCGCTCTGTTTGTCCGAAGCTTTGTTGTTCAGGCCTTCAAGATTCCCTCAAGCTCTATGGAGCCGACCCTGCTCGTGGGCGACTATCTTCTGGTGAATAAATTCCTTTACGGGATCCGCATCCCCTTTACCGATAAGAAAATTCTGCAACTTAAAAAACCTCAAAGGGGAGACATTGTCGTTTTTATCTATCCAAAAGACCGGTCGAAGGACTTCATTAAAAGGGTCATGGGGCAGGGGGGAGAAAAAGTAGAGATCGTCCGCAACAAGATCTATATCAATGATCAACTCATTAATGATCCCTGGGGACATTATAGTGAAAAGAACCCCTGGATCCGATATCTCGCCCCGATGGAGAGCTTTGGCCCGGTGGTTGTTCCAAAAGACTCCTTATTTGTTTTAGGGGATAACCGGGATAATAGTCAGGACAGCCGCTTTTGGGGCTTTGTTTCCCTCAATGAGGTCCGTGGGAAAGCATTTATTATCTATTTCTCGTTAGATTGGCCTGCAAAAGGGCTCTTCGATAAAATTCGCTGGGTGAGGATCGGAAAGCTGATTCATTAGGGGACGGGGATCAAATTCTTGAATACATTCTCCTGAGCCCACTGGATATCCTTTCGGATTTGATCAATAAGTTGATCGGAAGACTCAAACCGGATTTCATCGCGGATCCTCTTTTTAAAACGGATCTGGATCTCTTCTCCGTAAATCATTTGATTAAAGCTTAAGATATAGACCTCTAAGGACAGGGGGGACTGTGGGCCGCCATAAACCTTCTGGAAGGTAAGGTTTCTTCCCAGATTGGCGACGCCCTGATAGCCCTGTTGATTCCAGATCACGTCGACCGCATAGACTCCCATAAGAGGATATAATTCGTCGGAAATACCCAAGTTTGCTGTCGGAAAACCCAACGTCTTGCCTGCCTTTGCGCCTTCGATGACCTTCCCGATGATCAGATAATCCCTTCCAAGCAATCTCGATGCTTCTTCCATCTTTCCGTTTTTGATGAGCTCTCTCACTCTTGAACTGCTCACAGGGATGCCATCGATGATTAAGGGTTCCACGATTTCTACTTCCACCTGGTAGGGTTTACAAAGCACTTTGAGCGTTTTGGCATCTCCACTTTTTTTCCGGCCGAAATGATAATTATATCCCACAATGATTTTTCGGGGGTTTATTTTTCCCATCAGGATACTTTTCACAAATTCGACTGGGGAAAGCTCTGAGAGCGCAAGAGTGAACCCGATACAAAAAACTGTTTGAATTCCCGATGGTTCGATGAGCATCATCTTCTTTCGAAAAGGGGTGAGCAGGGGAGGGCAGTGAGATGGCGAAAGGACCTTTAAGGGGTGGGGTTCGAAGGTGATCACAATCCCTTCACCCCCGATTTTTAAAGCCTCTTCCTTCACCCTTTTAAAAATCTTTTGATGCCCCAAATGGACTCCGTCAAAGTTCCCAAAGGCCACCACGGGGTTGTTAAACGACCTTTTTAAGTTTTCGATCCCGATTATAATTTCCATTTCGATGAGATAGGGGGCCTAAAAGACAACCCCTTGACTTTACCAACAAAAAATATAATATAGTAAAAGTTTGTTTTCAATTATTGTTAGTATGCTGAAATGCGCATTTTTCCATCATTTCAATATTCGTCTTCCAGATTAAGTAGAGATTTGCCGAAGTGGCGGAATTGGCAGACGCACTAGATTCAGGGTCTAGCGGGGAGTAGTCCCTGTGGGGGTTCAAATCCCCCCTTCGGCACCAGTCTTCAATTCACAGACGACGGTTTCTTGAGATAGAGAGAGAAAGCCATTCCTGCCAACGAGACTCCACTTGCTAAAAGGAAGGGGACCAGAAAGGACCGGGTGGCGTCTGCCAAGTAGCCTCCCACGGCAGGTCCCAGGGCTTGCCCAATACCAAAAAAGAGGGTGACAAAACCGAGTCCTGCAGGCGCCAGTTTTGATCCTACATAATCTCCGGCAGCTGCTGCCATGATGGTGGGTATACTCCATGCCGTGAAACCAAAAATAACGGCAGACAGGTAGAAACCGATTGGACTTTTGACTAAGGCAAAGATAGCATAGGCTGTTGCAAGGGTGAGATAGGCGAGGGCGGACCCATATTTTCGACCAAGAAGATCAGAGATACCCCCCCAGATCACTCCGCAGAAGATGCTTAGTCCTCCAACCAGGGCCCAAATGGCACCGGCTTGAGCCTGGCTCAGCCCGATCTCCTTAATCAGGTAAGCAGCAAAAAAAGTCATATAGATAATATAGGAGAATCCATACATAAAATAAACGAACCCGAGATACCACATCTCCTTGATTCGGTAGACAAGGCTCCATTGTAATGTCTTCGCCTTTTCTTTCATTGGTTGTGATTTCACGGAATCATTTTTTTTATTGAAACCAATGGGAAAGAGGCCCTTTTCCTCCGGTTGGCTCCGGATAAAGGTATAAACGAGGCATGAAATCAAAAGGACCCCACCCCCCAGATAGAACCAGGAAAACCTCCACCCCTCTGATCCATAAGCTTTTAAGATTGAAGGGACAATGAGGCCGGCGATCAAAGCCCCCCCGCCGATCCCTGCCGAGACGATGCCAGTGGCAAACCCTCTTCGTTTTAACACAAACCAGGCAGAACCGAGAGCCATCGCAGGGACATAGGCAGCGCCATTCCCAAATCCTGTTAGAAGTCGCATGAAGAAGGCAAAGGAAAAAGTCTGGGCAAGGCCTGTTAGAATCATGGTCAAGCCCATCAGAATCAGAGCGAAAGTGATTACCAGTCTTGAGCCAAATCGAGAAGCTAAAAACCCTCCGATGATCGCCAGGGTAAGATATCCGATGAAGTTTCCTGTCCCCAAGAGACCGAGCTGTGCATAAGTGAAATGAAGACCATCCTTCATACTCGGGAGGATAATGGTATAGGCCATCCGGCCAAATCCATGGGTACCGATGGTTGTTAACGTTCCCATAGCCATCACAATCCAGCCGTAATGAATTCCTAAACGCCCTTTAGAAATTTCCCTCATATCCTCCTCCCTGGAAAAGAACCGTCCAAAGTAATGCTATCAGAAAGGAGATTTTTCTTCAACCCAATAACCAGGAAGGCAGTGAAGTACCCCGCAGCAGAGCTGCGGGGTATTCTGGCATATTTTGATAAAATATTGGAGTAATGGAGTAGCGGAGTGATGGAATAGATTAAACGATAGATTAATGCATTGCCGGAGTGATGGATATATGGAATCGTGTTAACGCATTACTCCAATACTCCAGTCTCCCGGGACTTGAGGGGTCTCAATTTATTTTTGGCGTGAGATTGAGATCAAATTTGTAAAAATCGGGAGAGGCCTTGGGGGCATGGGTGGCGCCTTGAATCGGTCCTGTCCCATCTTTAAAACACTCGAGGATAGCCTGTTTGGCGAGGCTGACCATGCCTGTCTTTGGATCAACCTTCATGAATTCGATCCCCTCAGGAACCGCAAAATCCCTGACAGGCTTGTCTTTCAGCAGTTTGCTCATGAATGCAATCCAGATCGGAGAAGCGGCGCGGGAACCCGTTTCATTCTCTCCAATCGACTTTTCGTCATCAAACCCTACCCAAACTCCTGTGATGAATTCCGGGGTATAACCAATGAACCAGGCGTCAAAGAATTGATCGGTCGTCCCCGTTTTTGCAGCAACCGGTCTTCCGAGGGCTTTGGCCCTCCAGCCTGTCCCATGCTGTACCACTCCCTCCAGGAGATGGGTCATTAAATAGGCGGTTTGAGGACTGATGAGTTGTTCGTCCTGCGGAGACTCTTTTAAATAGAAAAAAGGAGGGTTTTCCTCGATGAGATTCCCATGACGATCCAAAATCTTTTTGACCAAAAAGGGGCTGAAGGCTTTCCCCTGATTGGCAAAAATCGCATAGGCCTTTGTCAATTCGTAAAGAGATAGACTGGAAGTGCCCAGAGCCAGTGAAAGATTGTTATGAAGGGAAGAGGAGATTCCCAGATGTTTTGCATAGTCTCGGATGTAATCAACTCCAACCCCTTGGGCAATCTTCACGGTCACTGTATTCACCGAATGGGTTAAGGCGTTTCGAAACGTGATGGGGCCATAAAATTTGCCTTCGAAGTTTTTGGGTTTCCACTTTTTGTCTCCCCATTTGAAGATGATGGGGGAATCAACGATGAGGGTGGCAGGTGTGTACCCCTTGTCAAGGGCCGAGGCATAGACAATGGGTTTAAAGGCCGAACCTGTCTGTCTCCGAGCCTGAATGGCCCGATTAAATTGGCTCTTTTTGAAATCCCTTCCTCCCACCATTGCCCTGACATACCCGGTTTCAAGGTCGATACTGATCAGCGCTCCTTCAATGGGAGAGACCCTCTCTGAAGAGGAATATTTTTGCCGCTTCTCTATTTCGCGTAAGCCCGTTTCGAGAGCTTCTTGAGCGATCCGCTGCGCCGTAAGATCGATCGTCGTATAAACCTGAAGCCCCCCCCGATAAAGAGCCTCTTTCCCATATTTCTCCTCGATATATCTTCTCACCTGTTCAACAAAATAGGGGGCCTTTTCTAAAAAGGGATTCTGCCGACTGACGATCTTAACCGAAACGTTCAAGGCATTCTGCAGCTCTTTTTCGGAGATAAAACCTTCCTCCACCATTCGACGGAGCACATAGGACTGCCTTCTCTTGGCCTGTTCGGGGTGAGTGGCGGGAGAGGTTTTACTGGGTGCCTGGGGAAGGCCAGCGAGCATCGCCGATTCGGCAAGAGTCAAATCTTCCACAGACTTTCCAAAATAATTTTCAGTGGCTGCTGCGACGCCATAGGCCCCATGGCCTAAATAAATCTGGTTAAGATAGAGATGAAGGATTTCTTCTTTCGAGAGGTATTTCTCGATCCGGTAAGCCAGAATGGCTTCCCGAATCTTTCTCGAGAGTCGTTTTTCAGGTGAGAGAAGAAGGGATTTAACGACCTGCTGGGTAATGGTGCTCCCGCCTTGAACAATCTCTCCTGAGAAGATGTTTCTGAACAAGGCCCTCAGAATGGCCAGGTAGTCCAATCCCTTATGTTGAAAAAACCGGGTATCCTCGCTGGCGACAAAGGCTTGAACGAGATGGACCGGCATTCGATCCAAAGAGGCAATTTCTCTTTTTTCTGAAGAAAATTCACCGATGATCTCTCCGTCGTCCGAAAAGAGTTTCGTTACAGTAGGGGGGGTATAGGTCTTTAAGGTTTCGATGCTTGGAAGGTCGGAAGCAAAATAGAAATAAGACAAGAAACCAAAAACCATCAACGTGGTGATGAACATCATCAACACCGTGATGAAGATTTTAATCGTCCTCTCCAAAGAGACAGGTTTCATCTTTTTCAATGGTATTCAGAGTTGATCAGATGAATTTTTCCTTGACAGACCCATTGAAAATATACAATAATGGTCAAAATTTTTCAATAAATTTACGGAATTGCGTAACGGATGACTTCGACTTCCCAGGAAATGATCTCCATCCTCATTCCCGTATTCAATGAGGAGCAGAACGTCTTCCCTCTCTATGAAAAATTAATATCCGTTTTAAAACAACTAAGACGAGGTTATGAGATAATTTTCATTGACGACGGAAGCACGGATAACACCCTGAACCAACTCCGGATTATGAGTAAAGAAGATCCATCCATCAAAGTCATTTCTTTTCTGCGAAATTATGGCCAAACCGCTGCACTCAGCGCAGGGATTGATTTCTCAAAAGGGACGATCATTATTCCCATGGATGGGGACCTCCAGAATGACCCCGCCGATATCATTCCCCTTCTCCAAAAGATTGAAGAAGGATACGACGTGGTGAGTGGTTGGAGAAAGAATCGAAAAGACCCTTTCCTTACTCGTCGACTTCCCTCCCTGATTGCCAACAAAATCATCTCTTTCATTGGGAGGGTTCCTCTTCATGATTATGGGTGCACGCTCAAGGTCTATAAAAGGGGGGTTTTGAAAAACTTTCGACTTTACGGTGAGATGCATCGCTTCATCCCAATTTATGCCAAATGGGCTGGAGCACGAGTCACAGAGATTCCGGTCCATCACTATCCGAGAAAATCAGGCTTTTCGAAGTATGGAATGATAAGAATCTTTAAGGTTGTTTTAGACCTCATGGTGGTGAAATTTTTGCTCTCTTACTCACAAAAACCGATTTATGTATTTGGCGGGATAGGGCTTTTCATGATTTTTGGTTCCTTTCTTTCGGGCGTCTATGCGATCTATCTGAAACTGTTCAAAGGGGTCTCATTCATCTTGACACCCCTTCCTCTGCTCTGTGTCCTTCTTCTCATGTTGGGTGTGATTTCGATCCTTTTAGGCTTTCTGGCTGAGATCTTGACTCGAACCTATTATGAGTCTCAACGAAAACCCACTTATCAAATCAAAGAGGCACTTCTTTAGACATCCATGTGCGGCATCTTTGGATTCATCACTCGAAAAAAGACAGACATTCCAGATCCCAATTTACTCAGGCAGATGCGGGAAACGATGAGCCACCGGGGTCCGGATGACAAGGGAGAATATATCCGGCCAATGGATGATCGGGGTCCCTTTGTTTATTTTGGACATCGTCGCTTGAGCATCATCGATCTGGCAGGGGGGCATCAACCTCTGTCCGACGAGGATGGAACCGTTTGGGTATTATTGAATGGAGAGATTTATAATTTCCAGGAATTAAAGGGAGAATTGGAAAAGAAGGGGCATCGCTTTCAGACCCGTTCCGATACCGAGGTCATAGTCCATGGGTATGAGGAGTTTGGGGAAAATTGTTTTGAGCGCTTCCATGGCATGTTCGCCATTGCGATCTGGGACGAAGGGAGGGGAAGGCTCCTCCTTGCAAGGGACCGTCTTGGCAAGAAACCCCTTTACTACAGCTTGATCAACGAGACCCTTCTTTTCGCCTCTGAATTAAAGGCCATCATGGCCTATCCCGGTTTTCAACGCCAGATCGATCCCCTCTCATTCATGAAATACCTCTTCTATGAATTTGTCCCTTGCCCTCATACCATTTTCAAAAAAGCGAAAAAGCTCCCGGCCGCTTCCTATCTTCTCTGGGATGAAAAAGAAAAAGAGATACAAGAATACTGGTCTCCTTTTCATCGGAAGAAACCGGATGAAGTGTTTTTGGAAAAGGAAGCAGAAGACCGGATAATGGAGCTTTTGGAGAAAGCCGTAAAACGCCGGCTGATCAGTGATGTTCCCCTCGGCATTTTTTTAAGCGGAGGGATCGATTCGAGCATCATCACCGCTTTGGCTCAAGTGGAAGTCCCTGGCAAGGTCAAGACCTTTTCCATCAGTTTCGAGGATCCCTCCTTCGACGAGTCGAAATATGCCTTATTGGCGTCTCAACATATCGGAACCGAGCACTACGAAAAAAGGATGAATCCCGAAGATCTCCTCCGTCTGGTCCCAAAGCTACCCGACATTCTGGATGAACCGATGGCCGATGCCTCGATCATACCGACTTATCTTCTGTCTCAATTTACCCGGGAACAGGTGACGGTCGCCCTTGGGGGAGACGGTGGCGATGAGCTCTTTGCAGGGTATCCTACCTATTTGGCTCATCAGGTAGCAACCCGTTATGAACGATGGCTCGAATTCCTTCATCCCCTGATGGACTTTTTAGGAAATCTTCTTCCCGTTTCCGATGATAATATTAGCTTTGACTTCAAGGTCAAAAAATTTCTCTCCGGGATTGGTTTTCCAGATGGAATCAGGAATTACGTATGGCTGGGTTCTTTTTTATTTTCTGATCTTCCCGGGGTTCTATCTCCTGAGATCAGCAACCGGTTCGACGAAACCCGGTTGGTAGAGGAGATTTCCTCCCACGGAAAGGATTTTCCCTTTCAGGATCGAATCAGCCTTCTTCAATATCTTGACTTGAAACTCTATCTCCAGGAATCGATCCTGGTTAAGGTGGATCGGGCGAGTATGGCAAACTCCCTGGAGGTGAGGGCCCCTTTCCTGGATCACGAATTGGTTGAATATATGATGGAACTTCCCTCAACTCTCAAGTTGAAAGGATGGACGTCCAAATATCTCCTGAAAAAGGCTGCGGAACCCTACCTTCCCGCCGACATTATTCGAAGAAAGAAAAAGGGGTTCGGGGTTCCCATTGCAAAATGGGTTAAGGGACCCTTGAAAGAGATGTTTATGGATTTACTTTCTTTCGATCGGATTAAGGAAGAAGGATACCTCAACCCGCAATACGTGCAGAAACTCCTTCAGGACCACCTGATGAACCGCAGGGACAATCGAAAACAACTCTGGACCTTGCTTGTCTGGGAACTCTGGGTGGACCGCTATCATCCCTCTTATTGAGTCTGTGCATTTCGAGAAGATGAATTGATGGAACGTTGAGCGATGCCGGCAAAATTCC